>PVBE010360136.1_pt1 | contig 25692 bp, 21 predicted proteins | sample 1631181 | NCBI WGS metagenome assembly PVBE01 (sample SAMN08397723, study PRJNA350692) | Marine metagenome, whole genome shotgun sequencing project. | isolation source: water | place: Pacific Ocean | collected 2012-04 | reverse complement strand
GGGCATTGGACCAGGCATTGAGCCTGCTCCAATGCCTCGCTTCGCGGGCTCAACAAAAAAACAAAGAGAACAAGTTACACAGAAAACTTGACACCCCCCGTGATGTGCGAGACAGTCGCTTACGCCGTGAGCCTTCGACCTGGGCTCTCCGCAGTATCTCTCCTGGGACTTAGTGTGGGTAACTAGTGACTGTCCCTGTTTTCCATTCTTCAGGTTTAGCAGGTTTAGTGTCTGTCCTTACTAGAGTAGGGTTTAGTGTCTGTCCTTACTAGACTAGTGACTGTCCCTGTTTTCCATTCTTCAGGTTTAGTGTCTGTCCTTGTCTGCCTCCATGCCTCCAGGTTTAGTGTCTGTCCTGGTCTGCCTCTGTCCTTACCACCCGCCTCATAGTGTCTGTCCTTACCACCCGCGTCTCTCAGGTTTAGTGTCTGTCCTTACCACCCGAGTGTCTGTCCTTACCACCGCTTTGGTTTAGTGTCTGTCCATACCACCCGCTTACCACCCGCTAGTCATCCTCGTCGTCATCATCATCCTCATCCGGTATGAACTTGTCGATGAACCCGGTATTGAAATCCCCTCGTCTAAAATCCTCGTCAGCCATGATTTCCAGGAACAAGGGAATAGTCGTCTTGATCGGATGGACAGAGTATTCATGCAGCGCTCTCTGCATGATGTTAATCGCACCCTCCCGGGTGGAGTCGAATGTAATCAGTTTGGCGATGAGAGAATCGTAATAGATCGGCAGTGAGTAACCCTGATAAAGATGTGTGTCCAATCGCACACCATATCCACCGGGTGGATTGTATTCCTCAATCGTACCCGGACAGGGCAGGAATCCCCGGCTTGGGTCTTCGGCGTTGATCCTGCATTCAATAGCCCAGCCGCGCAACGGGATCTCCTCGAAGCTGTACCCTAGCTTTTCCCCTGCTGCAAGTCTGATCTGTTCCTTGACCAGATCGATACCTGTAGTGATTTCGGTTACCGGGTGCTCCACCTGGATGCGGGCATTCACTTCCATGAAATAGAAGTTGTCATCCCGGTCCACCAGGAACTCTACGGTGCCCGCGTTGACGTAATTCACAGCTCTCGCTGCGGCAATCGCAGCCTCTCCCATCTTCTGTCGCAGTTCCACTGTTATGCGGGGAGAGGGCGACTCCTCGATCAGTTTCTGGAACCGACGCTGGATACTGCACTCCCGCTCACCGAGATGGGTCACGTTGCCGTATGTATCAGCCAGCAGTTGAAACTCTATATGCCTCGGCTCAACTATGAATTTCTCCAGGTAAAGTTCGTCATTGCCAAAAGCGACACGTGCCTCTGCTTTGGCCACCGGGAACTCCTCCGCCAGTATCTCCTCGTCCGGACAGACGCGGATCCCCCGCCCGCCACCACCGCCGGATGCCTTGATCATCACTGGGTAGCCGATCTCGCCGCTGATTTCTTTGGCCTCTTCTATGGTCGCGGTCGCGCCGCTCGACGGAATCACCGGCACTCCGGCACGTCGCATAATCTCCTTGCCCGCGATCTTATCGCCGGCCAGCTCAAGGTTGTCCGGAGTCGGACCAATGAACACAAGCCCGGCGTCCTGGCAGGCAGCAGCGAATCTCTGGCTCTCCGATAGATAACCATAGCCGGGATGGATGGCATCCGCACCCATCTCTTTGGCAGCAAGCAGGATGTTGTCGATACTCAGGTAGCTCTTAGCGCTCATGGCTGGCCCGATACATATCTGTTCGTCTGCGAGGCGAACGTGACTGGAGCTTTCGTCCGCTTCCGAATAAACCGCCACGGACTTGATACCGAGTTCTTTGACAGCCCGGATCACCCGCAAAGCAATCTCTCCCCTGTTGGCAACAAGTATTTTTCTGAACATGCTACGTAATTCTCTTCAACACAACTGTCCCCTGTTTCAGCCCTGCAGCACCGCTGGCAGGCCTGCCTAATTTCCCTTGCGTTTCAATCTTTATATCACACTACCTGATAGGTTGGAATTTAGCAGAGCTGAGGTCCAGCCGTTCAGGCGTCAATGATCCCGGATGTATTTCCGTCACACGACTTGTGGCACAATCAGATCGAATCTCAGCATTCCTCACAGGGAACCACGAGTTCAGAGCCGCTCCACTGCTAAAAGCCACGTCTGCGTCCATACAAAGGCCCAAGAGCACAACCAACACCAATAAGCACAGAAGGCACTACTATGAAAGACTTGAAACTGGGTGTCCAACTGGGTTACTGGGGTGCACAACCCCAGACAGACATAATCGGTGTCGCTCAGGAAGCTGAGAAACTAGGTTATGACTCAATCTGGACTGCTGAGACCTGGGGATCGGATTGCTTTACACCCCTTACCTGGGTGGGCGCACATACATCGAAAATTCGGTTGGCCACCGGAGTTGTCCAGATATCAGCGAGAACCCCAGCTGCCACTGCCATGGCAGCGCTGACATTGGATCATCTCTCAGGCGGCAGGATGATTCTGGGAATGGGGGTATCGGGTCCACATGTGGTGGAAGGCTGGTATGGCCAAGGGTTTGCAAAACCACTCGCACGAACAAGAGAATACGTGAGCATTATCAAGAAAATCCTGGCAAGGGAAGAACCGGTGAGCAACGCAGGCGAACACTATCCACTACCCTATACCGGGGACAAGGGCTGGGGGCTGGGCAAATCGCTGAAGTCGATTACCCATCCACTGCGTGCAGATTTGCCTATTTTCCTGGGAGCAGAAGGCCCCAAAAACGTGACCATGGCAGCCGAGATCGCCGACGGTTGGATACCGCTTTACTACTCCCCCTATCGCCAGGATGTCTATGCCGATCAGATCAAGGCCGCCAAGGATGGATTCGAAATAACTCAGAGCGTACAGATCAAGATCTGCGATGATGTGGAGGAGGGATTAATACCGGTTAAGGGGAATCTTGCTTTCTATATCGGCGGCATGGGAGCAGCCAAGCACAATTTCCACACGGAACTGATGAGCCGCATGGGATTTGAGGAGCAAGCAAGAAATATCCAACGACTGTTTCTCGAAGGCAGACGTGGCGAAGCGATCGCTGCCGTGCCGACGGAGTTTGCCGATGAAATATCTCTGGTAGGACCGATCGATCGAGTCAGGAACCGCCTGCAGGCATGGCGGGATACACCGGTAACTTCATTGCTGGTGGGAGCCGGCAGCAAGCAACACTTACAGACCGGTGCCGAAATACTTTTGGGTAGCTGAAACTAACTACCTAACTGGGGGGGGGTAGAAAGTCCGACCCCTAACTCCATGCCCGCTGTTAGAGAGCGAGGTCATCTAACTTTCTTCTTCTCCAGCCAGGACAACCAGAAGTTCACCGTTAGCGACCTGGTCCCCTTGTTGAACTTTGAGCTCAGTCACTGTTCCAGCCACCGGTGCAGTGATACGGTGCTCCATTTTCATGCCTTCCAGGATTAGCAGCAGCTGCCCGTACTCCACTCGATCACCGGTTGAGACATATGTGGCCACCACGTTGCCAGGCATTGGAGCCGTCAAGCCGCCCGCCAAACCGGCTCGATCCAGATCCGGAAATCTTGGTAATTCAGTCAATTCGATCTGACCGGCTGGACCATGGGTCAGCCAACGGTTCACATCTGGCGTGACAGTAAAGGCCAAACGCCGACCATCGATATCGAGAGATATGTCCTGTCCTGTACGAGATTGAATGCTGACTACCTTTTCCACATCGTCCACCATGGTGAGAAAACTGCCATTGCGCAGGGACCTATATTCCAGGGCAAGCTCCTCATCGCCAATCTGGTACCTGACCAGTTCAGCCGGCATAAGGGAATTCCGCCATCCGCTGGCGATGCTCTTCAGCGTCTTGGCATTCGCTCTGCGATCTCCCTGAGCGACCATTGCAGCGGCGATAGCGGCTTCAATCAGATCCGATTGCGCCGAGGAATTGTCCCTGGGCGGATCAATGCGTTCGATGAAGTCAGTCGTGGTATCACCGTCAAGGAAAGCCGGTGTTCGCAGCACCGCTACTAAGAAATCACGATTGGTCGTGAGGCCCTGTATGCGAGTGGTCTCAAGGACTCTGGCAAGTCTGAGTGCCGCTTCCCGTCGTGTCGCGGCATGCACGATGACTTTCCCCAGCATCGGATCGAATTCAATGCCGACCTGGCTGCCCGTCTCGATGCCCGAGTCAAATCGTGCATCGGCCACCTTGGATGGCTCGAAGAGGAGTACCGGGCCTGCCGTCGGCAGAAAATCATTGGCAGGATCCTCAGCGTAGATGCGCACCTCGATGGCATGACCGTCAATCTTCAGATCCTTCTGCTTGAATCCGAGGGTTTCCCCTTGGGCGATCAGAATCTGTTCACGCACCAGATCGAGGCCGGTAATCTCTTCAGTCACTGGATGTTCAACCTGCAGGCGTGTATTCATTTCCAGAAACCAGAAATCTTTGCCTTCCAGCAGGAACTCGACGGTACCTGCGGATGTGTAGCCGATCGCGCCCGCCGCAGCGACAGCTGCTTCGCCCATACGCTTGCGCAGCGCCGCAGTGAGCGCCGGTGAGGGTGCCTCTTCGATTATTTTCTGATGTCTACGCTGGATAGAGCACTCACGCTCGAAGCAATGAACCAGGTTTCCCTTTTCATCTCCCAGTACCTGAATCTCCACATGCCGGGTCGATGTCAGCCACCGCTCCAGAAAGAGGGTGTCATCTCCAAACGAGGCACCTGCTTCACGCCGTGCGCCCTCGACAGCTGCTTCGAGTTCTGCTTCCGACTCAACCACCCGCATGCCTTTGCCGCCACCACCGGCCGACGCTTTAACCAGCAACGGGTAGCCAATTTCGCTCGCGAGGGCTGCCATATCTGCGTCCGCTACAAGTTCAGCAGACGGTAAGGTAGGCACATCAGCATCTGCCATCAGGCTTTTTGATGAGAGTTTATCTCCCATCTGCGAAATCGCCTCAGGAGATGGCCCGATCCAGATCAGACCGGCCGCTTGCACAGCCTTGGCAAAAGCCGCATTCTCCGCCAGGAATCCGTAGCCGGGGTGAATGGCATCCGCCCCACTGCGGCTTGCCGCAGCCAGTACCTTGTCCACATCCAGGTAGGTTTCCAGTGAGCTGGTACCCGCAAGCGCAATAGCCTGGTCAGCTTCCTGAACAAATGGCTCGCTGGCATCACCTTCTGCATAGATGGCCACCGTGCCGATACCCATATTGTGGGCGGTTCGAATGATACGGCGCGCAATCTCGCCGCGGTTTACGATTAGAATACGTTCGATATATTTAGTCATGATTCACATCCGCCAGACGCCGAAGCCTTTGGCGCCCTCTACTTTGTTGTTGTGACAAGCTGAAAGTGTAATGGAAATGTAGGTACGCGTATCGCGCGGGTCGATCAAACCATCGTCAGAGACTGCTGCCGTGGCATATAACGCCAGCGAACCCTCCTCTGCCGACCTCTCCACAGCGGCAGCTCGCATTGCATCAGCTTCTTCATCGAACGGCAGGCCCCTGCGTTCGGCAGAATTACGCGTGACGATACTCATCACGCCCGCCATCTGCTTGGGCCCCATAACAGCAATCTTGGCGGTCGGCCAGACAAAGTTGAAGCGCGTGCCATAGGCCCGGCCACTCATGCCGTAGTTACCAGCACCGTAAGAAGCCCCAACGATAACAGTAATATGTGGGACGGTCGAATTGGAAACAGCATTGATCATCTTTGATCCGTTCTTGGTGATGCCGCCCTGCTCGAAGTCTGTGCCGACGATATATCCGGTGATGTTGTGCAGGAACAACATGGGTACGTCGATCTGATTGCAGAGCTGGATAAACTGAGCGGCTTTCTCAGACGATTCCGACAGCAGCGCCCCGTTATTGCCCAGGATTCCAATCGGATAACCATCTATGGATGCCCACCCGCACACCAACGTGGGGCCGTATAGCGGCTTGAAATCTTCGAAACGGGAGCCGTCGACGATTCGCGCTATCACCTCGCGGATATCGAACGGTGCCTTTAGATCCCGCGAAACAATCCCCAACAGCTCTTCCGGATCATAGATTGGATCATCCGGCGGCAGTGATGGTCCCGGACCCCACTTGCGCCAATTGAGGTGAGAAATCACTTCCCGGCACATGCGAATGCCATCGTGCTCATCCTCGGCCAGATAATCTCCCAGGCCGGAGATCTGGGTGTGCATTTCAGCACCGCCGAGGCTCTCATCATCTGCATCCTCGCCGGTGGCCATCTTCACCAGAGGAGGTCCACCCAGGAATACCTTTGATTGCTTCTTGATGAAAATATTGTAATCACTCATTCCCGGTTGGTAAGCGCCGCCCGCGGTGGAACTGCCGAACACCACGGATATCGTTGGAATACGCATCTTCGAGAGTTCTGTAATTTCGTAGAATAGCCTGCCCGATTCGGCAAAGTGACCGGTACCTGCACGAACGGGAGGTGGCTTACCGCCACCACCACCGCCGGGATTTCCACGTAGATCAGCGCCCGCTGATTCAACGAACTGAACGTAAGGCATTCTGTTTTCCCTGGAAATCTGCAGACCTCTGTTCAGCTTCTTGCCATTGAACGCATTGAAAGCACCAGCTCGAACCGATGGATCGTGACCGAGGATCAGGCATTCGGTCTCGGATATGACACCGATACCAATGACAAAACCCGATCCAATGGTGACGCCTGAATTGTAGGCTGCCAGTGGGCTGATTTCGAAAAATGGCGAATCGCGATCCAGGACCAACGAGATTCGCTCACGAATGGGCAGCTTGTTTCGGGAACGCAACCGATCGATGGCTTCCTTACCGCCACCCTTGGATGCCTCCACGTGCAACTCCTCGACCTTGTCGAGCATCTCGAGCATGTCCTGCCTATTTTTGTGATATTCCTCTGATCGAGTGTCTAGCTTCGACTTTATCGTCTGCATGGATTAATCATTCCCGTTCGCACTGCTAATCATGGTCTCTGGTAAAACAAGGATTTTTTGGAAGGCGTCAATGCTATCGTTGTCCCCAGTTCAAATCAATCGCTGCAATTGACTGAGATCAGCTCGACGGTCTTTACCCCACCTGCAGAGACTGGTCCGGGATGGTCCGGAGAGGGTCTTGACAGGCACCCCCTGGGCGAAACTGATTGAAGAAACTGATTGAGGACAGACAGTCTCTGGGCACAGCAGAAACAAGCTGAACGGGGACAGACACTCTCTGCTTCACTCTGAGTTCGGCGGCAACCAATCGACCAGCCAATCTGGGACAGACACTTCCCGAGGCTGATTGGGGAGAGGAGGCCGAACGGGTGGTCTTGCCCTGGAGGTCGAACGGGGGAGGTCGAACAGGGACAGACACTCTCTGCTCCACTCTGCGCTCGGTGGCAGCCAATCGACCAGCCAATCCGGCACAGACACTTCCCGAGGAGGCCGATTCGGGGGAGGGCTGAACGGGGACAGACACTCTCTGGCGCGAGGAGGCCGATTCGGGAAGGGCTGAACGGGGACAGACAGCCAATCCACTCTGCTCTGCTCCACTCTGCGCTCGGCGGCAGCCAATCGACCAGCCAATCCGGCACAGACATTCTCTGCTCTGCTCCACTCTGCGCTCGGCGGCAGCCAATCGACCAGCCAATCCGGCACAGACACTTCCCGACACTCTGCTCTCTGGGAAGCTGGTCCGAGTCGAAACTGAACCGGGGCAGACACTCGCAACTGAACCGGGACAGACACTCGCAACTGAACCGGGGCAGACAGTCGCAAAACTGATTCTATTGTGGCAACAGAGGGCATATCATTGATCCGCAGCACAGAATGGATTTGGACAGAGAGAAGCACCCATCGGCATAAACATGAAACGAATTAAGAACTAGAGATGTTTCAACAGGCCATCGATCTAAAGGAGGAGGGAGAGGACCTCTACAGATTCCTGCAAGAGCTAGATGAGTCAGGCTGGTCCCGCAGCACGCCATTCAACGGTTGGTCAGTGAACCAGGTGGTGCAGCACCTGCATGGTGCCGATAAGGCAGCAGTCAAATCGCTTCAGGATCCCGATGGCTTTCGGCAATCGGTAATCGAGCAAGCCCGCGAAACGAGTGTCTCGGCAGGTAACGACGAGCAACGAACAGAGCGCGGCGAACTGCTGAATCTCTGGTGGTCCTATTTCTCCGAGATGTGCGAATTACTTGGTGATGCGGATCCATCGCTGCGCGTGCCCTGGTTCGGTCCCGACATGGGGGTACGCATGTTCACCACAGCCCGGCAGATGGAGACCTGGTCCCACGCACAGGACATTTACGACCTGTATGAATTCAAACGGAGTAACACCGACCGCCTGAAGAACGTCGCTGTCATCGGTGTACGCACGTTTGGCTGGACCTTCGTCAATCGACAGATGACCGTGCCCACCGACATTCCCTACGTTAAGCTGTCAGCTCCATCCGGTGCCACCTGGGAGTGGAACGAACCGAATGACAGCAATTACATCGAGGGAACTGCCGTTGACTTTTGCCACGTGGTAACACAGGGTCGCAACATCGGTGACGTCAATCTGACCGTTGCAGGCGATACAGCCGAACTGTGGATGTCGATCGCTCAGTGCTTTGCAGGACCACCGAAGGATCCTCCTGCTATTGGGTTGCGTGTCTGTCCCGGTTACCCCTGAGTCCACGTTCCAGCCACTGTTTCAGAAGAGAATTTGGGAGATATCTATGGATTTTGGCATATCAGAAGAAGGCAGACTCATCCAGGATCAGGTGGTGAGGTTTATCGACGAAAAAGTGTTCACGGCCGAAAAACAGATACAAGAAGAGGAACAGTCCACCCCCAACGGGGAGGACACGCCGACCATGAAGGCGCTCAGGAAGGAAGCCAAGAGCCTCGGTCTATGGAACTTGTTCCTGCCTGACAAGGAGTGGGGGGCCGGCCTTTCCAACCACGACTACTCGGTTCTGTGCGAATACATGGGGCGAAGCTCAATAGCCCCGCGGGTATTCAACTGCAATGCACCGGATACCGGCAATGCCGAAATCCTTGCTGAATTCGGTACTGACGCGCAAAAGGAAGCCTGGTTAACACCCCTGCTCGAAGGTGAATGCAGATCCTGCTATTCCATGACCGAACCGGACACCTCTGGTGCGGACCCCACGGGCCTCAGAAGCAGTGCGGTAAAGGATGGCGACGATTGGGTCATCAACGGCCATAAATGGTTCACCAGCGGCGCCATCGGAGCGCGCTTTGCCATAGCCATGATCGTCACCAACAAATCGGGACTGCCACACGAACGCGCTTCGATGATCGTCGTGCCCACAGACACCGAAGGATTTAACATCATCAGACCCGTTTCTGTCATGGGCCATACAGGTGGTGGTGGCCACTGCGAGATTCAGTATAACGACTGCCGCGTGCCCATCACCAACACGTTGGGTAAGGAGCATGCGGGCTTCATGATCGCCCAGGCCAGACTGGGGCCAGGTAGAATTCATCACTGTATGCGAGCCATTGGTATGGCAGAAAGGGCATTTGAAATCATGTGCACGCATGCCAACCAACGGGAAACCCGTGGCGGCAAGCTGGCTGACTTCCAGTTCGTGCAGGAGTGGGTTGCCACTTCACGCATGGAAATCGATCAAGCACGACTGCTGACACAATACGCTGCCTGGAAGATGGACACCGAAGGCAAGGCAAACGCCCGGCAGGAACTCTCCATGGCGAAGGTAGTGGTTCCCAATATGATGCTGACCGTACTTGACCGTGCCATGCAGTGTCTGGGTGCCCTGGGCGTATCCGACGATACGCCGATCGCAGCCATGTGGCGAAACGGCAGAGCGCTGCGGATCGCCGACGGTCCGGATGAGGTGCACAAGCTGGTCATAGCGCGGCGCGAGCTAAAGCGGTTTGCGTGATGCAATGACTTCTCCAGTCTGTCGCGATGAGCGGAGCATCCACATGGCACCAATCGGAAAAGCGGTGCCGATTCCGTAAATCCTTCATCGGCGTATGAACTTCTGCGACCAGGACGTCGACTTACATGGAAGCAACAATCGATCACAGGAGCCATTATCGATGCGTACCTTCTTCCTGACACTCATCTGCCTGCTGGCGAGCAGCCAGGTATGGGCAGCCCCTCAAGTCGGCGAAGCTGCACCGGATTTCACGTTGACGGGGTCCGACGGCAACACCTATACCCTGTCTCAATTCAAGGGCAAACAGCATGTCGTTATTGCATTTTTCCCCAAAGCCTTTACCGGTGGCTGAACTATGCAATGCAAGGCGCTGCGTGACAGCGACCGGGAAATTCGCGAATACAATGTCGCCTACTTCATGGCTAGTATAGATACCATCGAAGACAACACGGCGTTTGCCGCCGAACATCAGGCCTCTTTCCCCATTCTGGCTGATCCAAAAAAGTCGATGTGCGACAGCTATGGTGTCCTCTCCCAGGGCGGCTACGCTCGTCGCTGGACCTACTACATAGATGCTGAGGGGATTATCCGCAAGATCGACAAAGAGGTAAATCCAAGGACGGCAGGAGCGCAGCTGGTGAACAATCTGGAAGAACTGGAGTTCCCGAAACGCTCCTGATTTCAGGATGCTAGCGGGGTCCCTAAATAGGAGTCAAGGCGGCTTCTCGCCATAAGTGCGATACGTAAGACCGCCTGCTCCAGGCTATTCGGCTATCTGATCAAAGACGTAATCCCACCGGAAACCTAACAGTTGCCGTTGTCTACCGGCTACAGGTGTTGTCCAGCGATCGCCAGGCACTTGGTACAACAGCCCCCGTTCAAGTTATTTTCAGCTTGCAGGCGACCGCTTGCAGGCGCAGTGTGCAGTGTCAGACGTCACCTGCCGGCGCCAAACAGTTCCCTACTTTACTTACCTTGTTTCTTAGCTGGCTTTTTTGGCCGGCTTCTTACCGGGTTTCCCAAGCAACAGAGCGTTTTTCTCCTGGCAGAGAAGCGCGGCGGCGTCATGGGCCTCCTTGCTGCTCTTGTCCTTAATTTCGTCGTATTCCTTTTGCAGTTTTTCTATCTTGTCTTTCTGATCCTTGGGCAGATTGTCCGTCGACGTGCGATTGTGGACCGAATAATCGTTCCCGTAGGATTGGACATCCGGCGGCGAATCGTAAACAAAATCACTGGTGGTTGCCTTGCTCCTAACAACTTTCGGTTTCCCATTAGCGGTCACCTCGATCACTAGCGCAATGTGATCATAACCATCCTCGGCGTTACCATAGACAATAATATTGCAGACCTTCGCTTTTCCGTCCGCCACAGCCGTATAGTTATCTTTGAGAATGAGGGGCAACTCTTCCGTATCAATTTCCCAGTCACCACGGCCCAGTGAAAAACCGACACAATTACACTTCTTCCTGGCACGTCGAACAAAGACCCTTCCTTTCTCCTTGTCCTTCTCCTCAGTTTTCTTGTCAGGTCTTTCCGCTGCCTTGTCACCAAATGACTTCGCAGGATCAACGCCATCGATCACATTGCCTTTGTCGGTATGAAAAAACGTCTTGCCCTTTGGCGACCACCAAATCTGTCGGTACAGAACATAGCTTGCGCCAGCCAGCAGCACGACTGCTACTATATAGAGTACTGTCGTCATTGCCGTCTCCGTTCAACTTGAAGCACTGCATCAGATTCTCCCGACAATCAATGCCGGTCGAGATCCCGTGGTGCCTATATCACGCCTCGATCGCGCATCTCTCGAATCATCCCCTCGTCATACCCCAGTTCAAGCAGGATTTCCTCTGAGTGTTCACCGTGTTGAGGTGGCGGCTTGGGCTCAACCTGCTGCACGCTGGTCACTTTGATCGGGTGATTGACCAGAAGCGGTACGCCGATACCTGGATCGCCGGGCGGTACCGCCATACGGTTCTGCAGGACTTGCGGGTCGGTCTTTTTCTCCTCGACGACGGCTACCCGATTGACGGGAACGTCGCTCGACGCAAACACCTTCAACCACTCGTCCGAACTTCGCGTCACGAGGATTTTCTGAATTTCCTCGCCGAGCGCCACGCGATTCTCCCACATGGTTTCCGGTTTGAATCGCTCGTCTGCCAATAGATGGGTCGCCTCCAATCCCATGAACAGCAGCGAGAAGAGTTCCAGATTGCGAACCATGTTGAGCTGTAACCAACGGTCATCCTTACACCGATACACACGCATCATCGACGGGGGCGCCTGCCGCATTTCGCGGAAGAGACCGGCGTTCCCATCCGCCATAATTCCCTGCACGATCGCTGAACAGGACCATAGTCCGTTCGCCAGAAGAGACGTATGAACCATGCCGCCTTCCCCGGTACGTTCGCGGTGGAGAAGGGCCGTTACGATCCCTGCGTACAGTGCGACGCCGGTGGGATGATCTCCCATACCGGACAGCCCCTGTACTGGTGGGGTGCCCGGCGCTCTCATCAAGTCCATCAGACCGCTGCGTGCCCAATAGGCGAGTTGGTCGAAGCCCTTACGATCGCGCTCTGGTCCCTTCTCGCCGTACGCGGTGAGGGATGCATAAATCATGTCAGGTTTCAGCGGCCGCAGATCTTCGTATGTCAGACCGAGGGATTCTCGTACCGGATAGGGATGATTGGTGATGAACACATCGCATTGTGCGACCAGTTTGTGCAACACTTCGATCCCTGCAGGTGTCTTGAGGTCGAGTACCATGCCACGTTTGTTGCGACAATCCATTTGCCACATGTAATCATCCGCAGCTTCAGGTGTTTCCGGGACATCCTTAATCGACCGCAGCATATCGCCGTCACCGGGTTGCTCAATCTTGATCACGTCTGCACCAAAATCCGCAAGCATCATCGCCGCCGCGGGTGCGGCGATGACTGTCGCAACATCAAGCACTTTTAGCCCTGATAACAGGTAGTCATCCATCGGTTTTCCCTCGGTCTTTCCAGGACGCAAATCCGCCCGGATAGTACGGATCAATGCGCGTCCTCTCAATTCATCAAGTAGAACGATACGTTGTTAGCCATTGCCCGCGAGCGTTTGCTCAGCACCCCTCGCACACCCGCGCCGAACGCGGTTTCGGATGGCCGTCAAATGATCGGCACGGTCCCAATAATCTGCTTGTCCGCGAGGATGTGCATCTCGACCTCCGACAGTCCCAGCTTGCCCTTGAGTACCGTGTCATTGTGTTCGCCGAGCATTGGGGCCGGCCAACGCACACCTTGACGTTCACCCGACATCCTAAATGCAGGCAGAGGGTATAGTCGAAGGTCCGCGTGCACTCCCTTGGCCCACTCAAAAAAACCGCGGGCCTGCAAATGCTCATCATCGAGGAGATTCTGGGTAGAGGTAACAACACCGGCGGGCACTGCCGATCCTTGCAGTACGCTCATGGCCTCTTGTGCCGACCTCTCAATGGTCCAGGCCGCGATCACTTCATCCAGGGCATCTTCGTTGTCCTTGCGTTTCCCAGAATCTCGAAATCTTGCATCACCGGGCAGATCTTCCCTGCCGATCGCGACTGCGAAGGCTTGCCACTGTCTGTCCGTGAAACAGGTGACGGCGAGCCAGGATTCCTCACCATCGCAGCGATACACGCCATGGGGGGCACACTCCGGATGCCTGCTGCCAAGCCGTGGCCAACTCCTACCGTTCATGGATTGTTCGATAATGCCGTGAGCACCAAGGGGAAGCACACTCTCGACCTGGCTGAAATCGATGAACTGCCCTTCCCCCGTCTGCTGTTTGTGGTAGAGCGCTATCAGCAGTCCAACGGCTGCGTTGATTCCGGCGACGGGGTCCCCTAGTGCCACGTGTTGCTGAGTGGGGGGCCACTCGGCGCGACCATTGAGATGCGGTAGCCCGGATGCCTGTTCGACGGTTGAGCCATACGCCCGGTGATGGGACCAGGGACTGGCCATACCAAAGGCGGGCATCGAGATCATGATGATTTCCGGGTTGACCTCTTTAAGGTGCGGATAGTCAAGTCCGAGTTTAGGCAGGACCGTCGACGTATTGTTCTCTATCACGGCATCCGCATCCTTGACCAGACGCTTCAGCAGATCGGCTCCCTCCTTTCTGGTCAGATCCAGCGTGATGCCGAGCTTGTTGCGGTTCATGGAATTGAACGAGGGCAGCTTCTCGTAGCGGCGTTCCTCCACCCACTCTTTGGTTTTCTCCCAGCCACGCCACCAGTCCGGATACTGGCACGCCTCCACCTTGATCACTTCAGCACCCAGATCGGCACAATATCGCGCAGCCAGGGGGCCCGACCATCCCATGGAAAGATCTACGATACGAATGCCTTGCAGTGGTCTCTCGGTCGGAGGGGCGTGAGACGATGTGGGGTGAGCAGCAGCTGCTGAGCGCCCGGTTGCATTCTGCAAAATCTCGGCACGATGTTGATCGAGATCAGGAGCCGTCCCGCTCCCGTCACCGGGTGTGCCTTCAAGCCTGAAGGGTATTCCCGGTGCATCGAATTCTGCGCCATCGGTTAAAGATATCGTCGACAAGGCCCCCCGTTCGACGAACTCAGGTAGTACGAGCATCTCTTCCGGTGTGGGAACCAGCGTCAGAGGAATGCGCATGGCTTGTCCCTGTTCCATCAGGTCCCGGGCAGACCATCTCAGAAACGCGGGCAGAAGCACTGCATCCAGTTCATCAGCTCCGATAAAACGACCGATGCTGGTGAAATACTGAGGATCCACGGCATACTCCGGAATCTTCAGCAAGTCGCACAACGAGCGCCATTGCGCCGGCGTTAGCGCAGTGACTCCCACCCATCCTTCGCCGCACTTGTATACTCCCATGGGATAGGTAGGCGGATAACGATTTACGCCGAATCGCCTGGGGACCGAGTCCATGTCATAGCTTCGCGCGATCGCACCTGTTTCATGTAACACCACACAGGATTCGAGGATGCCGAGATCGATATCGTAGCCGATCGAATTCTCAGCACGACTGATCAGTGCGGTCATTACAGCGATGGTAGCGGTGACACCCGCGATCACCTGGGGTTCATATCCGGACGGCAGTGTAGGTGGGCCCTCGACTTCGCCGATGCCGAATGCAAGGCCGGCCAGCGCAGCACAGACCGCGTCGTTACCCGCATAGTCCCGATAAGGTCCTGTCTGTCCGAACCAGGTTACATTGCAGACGATCAGTTCCGGATTTTCACTGCGCAAACTCGCCGCATCCAGGCCTGCTTCACTACGCTGTTCATCGCTTATATTGTCGATGACCACCTGAGCGCCGGCACACACTTGCCGAATGCTAGCCGCATCTGACGGATCGCTTACGTCTAGCGCGATGCTCTGTTTATTGGCATTCAGCCAGGCGAACATGCCGCCGCTCTGGCGGCCCAGGCCTTCCCTGCGTGGTAACATGCTGCGAGCAGGATCACCCGTTCCAGGGATTTCCACCTTTATGACACGGGCGCCGTGGGCAGCGAGTATCCGACCACAATAGGGTCCGGCAACACCCTCTGCCAATTCAACGACGGTAATGTTTGATAACGCACCCATGGTCATCGATTTTGATCCTCAAAGAGTCAGGTCGATCAAACGTGTTCCTGATGCATGGCCGGTTTATGGAACGTGGGGTCATAAGCCCCTGCCACCTACGGAGCAACCAGAATCTTTATGTCCTGGGTCCCCGGAGTGGTGAGCGCATCGAAACCGTTCGTTGCGATTTCATCCAGAGGAATGATCCGGCTTACAACAGACTCCAGTTGGATATCTCCCGAATAGAGCCATTGCAGCGCCTGTTCCAGATCGATATTGTTGCTGCCAACCATAGTGACCTCCTGGGTGACAAAGCCAAGCATGTGAATGGGCACACGCTCGGTAAATATGCCGTGAACGACCACCCGACCCCGATATCGAGTCGACGCCAGACAATCCTTCAAACTCTCTCCCAAGCCGACTGCCTCGATGGCTATATCCACACCCTTGTTATCCGTCAGCTCCCTTATCTTTGCCGGGACCTTAAGTTCAAGTGGATTGAAGACTGCGGTCGCCCCCATCTCTTCAGCTTTTTTTGTTCTGATGTCGGATATTTCCGTCATATAGATGGTTTGCACGCCGATGGCTTTGGCTGCCAGCAAAATGGACAGCCCAACCGGGCCGGCGCCGGTAATCAGCAACTTGTCCTGCGGTTTCAGATCGCCTCGTTTCGCTGCGTAAGATGCTCCAGCAAAGGGCTCGATTACAGCAGCCCTCTCCCAGCTGACGGAATTTTCGAGTTTTCTTACACCTCTCTCATGTGACGTTATGTATTCAGCGTACGCGCCCGGGCCGAAGGCCAGCACATGATCACCGATATTGACCGACGTTACCTCCGCACCTTTGGCCATGATTTCCCCGCAGGCCTCGTGACCGAACGGACTTCTGGGGAACGGCCCGTGAACATATTCATGCACGTCCGAGCCGCAGATGCCACAGTACTGTATCTTCACTTGCACTTCCCGGGGCCCGGGATCGCGGTTTTCCACCTCTTCTACCCGGATATCTCCAATGCCGTGATATACCGCCTGTTTCATCTTGCCCACCTCAAAGAATATTTACTCAACCCATTGCTCGTGTTACGTGCACGCTTGCGACGCGCGTGCTGCCTCAATGAAGGGCATCACCTCCTCGCCTGAACCAGTTCAATGCTCACATTATCGGGCGCTGCAAGATAGGCGATGCGCACCCCCGGTGCAAAATCATAGGGCTCTACGGAGAACGTCGCCCCCTTTTTCTTGAGTTGATCACAGAATTCATCGAGATCAGCAGAGACACGAAAGCCGAAGTGATCCGTGCCCCACTGATCGTGGCTGACATAATCCTTGAAAGATTCGAGTTTATTCTTGTTCCCGGGTTGCTCTCCCGGTCTAGCCCCTCGGACAAGGATGGTGGCCCCCTCAAAGACAACCGAGATCTGGGTAGCGCCGCGAAGTTCAAAGTCTCCTGTGATTTCACCACCCAGCACATCCGCATACCAGGCTGCAGCCGATCTGGGATCCTCACTGATGATGTGAATGTGGTCGAATAAGATTCCGGGGTCGCTCATGCCAGTCATTCTCCTGCTGTGGATGTTACTGATGGTCGGTAGAGAACCACATACCGGGCTGTGCCACTAGGCGCGGCCGGCTAGGCGCGGCTGGCCCCCCCCTACTCATCAACCACCTTGTTCAATCGTTCGTGCGCTGCAAGGAAGTCCTGCATGAACTCATAGACGACTGCTTTACTCGACTGTACTGAGTTCATCAGTCCCACACCCTGACCAACAAACGAGGTAGCCAGCTGCTTGGCACCTTCGTGGCCACTTTCCGCAAGTCGCGTCACTCTTGCCAATGGCGGTTCGCTAACAAGTGACTGCAGGGGCATGGGTAACGGATGGGGTGCTTCCTCGGATTCCCAAGCATCCGTCCAGGGCGAACGCAGTTGCCGGGAGAATTTCCCGGTACGTGCCTGGGATCGAACAGTCTGCCGGGAACTTGCCTGCAAGTACTTCTCCACGATTATCGGTGATGTATTCGCTTCAGTTACGGTCAACCAGACCGACCCAGTCCAGACGCCCGCCGCCCCCATCGCCATGCAAGCTGCCATCTGCCGTCCGGTGATAATGCCACCGGCCGCAAGGACGTTAACGTCGTAAGCTTCCACGGCCTGGCAAACCTCCGGAACAAGCACCATAGTAGATACTTCACCGCAGTGACCACCGGCTTCAGTTCCCGCAACAACGAGCAGTTCGACGCCGGCTTCAACCTGTTTGACGGCATGCTCTTTAGCTCCAACCAGGGCCGCCACCATCACGTCATTCGCTTTACCCATCTCCACCATATAGCGGGGCGGCACTCCCAGTGCATTAGCGATCAGTTTGATTGGGTGAGAGAAGGAAACGTCAATGATGTTGGCTGCCCTGCCTTCGGTAAGGAATCCGCCGGCGGTGCCGGTTTGGTCCTGGTACATGTCAGCTGTATCGATTTGATGCTGGGCCAGTATGCCCGCGGCAAAGTTGCGATGCTGGTCCGGTACCATATCAAGGATTTCTTCCGGACTGTCATTGTCATCTGTCACCGCCATGCTTGTCGGTGCCACCAGGTCCACACCATAGGGTTTGCCGTCGATGTGCTCGTCTATCCAGTTGAGCTCCATCTCGAGGGTCGCGGCGTTGTAACCTGCCGCGCCAAGAACTCCCATGCCCCCTGCTTTGGATACCTCCACAACCACATCCCGGCAATGGGTGAAAGCAAACAGTGGAAATTCGATGCCCAGTCTGTCACACAATGGTGATTTCATATTTGCCTCTCCTTGAATCGGGTTCTTGCAGCCGTTTGGATCATGATGCGTGAATTGTGACAAAGATTCAATTGGTCGATCCCAGTCAGGAATCTGCGGTCCCATAGGCTAGTCCATGCCGTGACTTCGCCCGCATGAGACACCACCAGATGACGATGATATGATGTTTGAGATCGAAAAAATGTAACGAGAAGGAATGGCCAATCATGGGCAATTGGATGGATGGACACCTGAATAATCTAGTCCAGAAGCAACAGGAAAACCTGGACCTCGGTGGCAACGACCGGATCGAGGTGCAGCATGGCCTCGGCAAGCTGACCGCGCGGGAGAGGATCGAGCGATTGGTCGATCCCGGCACCTTTGATGAACTGGGTTCTCTGGTGCGAGATTCATACCGGGGAAGCACAGCGTCCCCAAAACCCAGTCCGGCCGATGGCGTGGTCATGGGATGGGCGCGGGTAAATGGCCGCCAGGTGATGATCTATTCGCTGGACTTTACCGTCATGTCCGGAGCAATCGGCGTGGCGGGAATCTGGAAACTTGCCGAACTGGTCGATATGGCTGGACGGGAGCAGGTGCCACTGATCGGTATGATCGACTCGGCCGGTTCCCGCATCGGCTTCAAGGGCGGCGGCGCCGGCATGGATGGGATGTGTCGGCTGGTGCGGAACTACTGTCTCTATTCCGGCATTATCCCGCAGATCACGCTGCTGTTAGGACCGTGTACCGGGCCGTTGGCGCAACTGCCGGTACTGTCTGACTTCCTGATCATGAACAGGGAAACCGGTTTTCTGTGGCTCGGCGGTGAGATCGAGTCCGAGCAGGATGGCCGTGCGGATTTTCATATGCAAACCAGCGGTCAATGCGATTGGATAGCGGACAGCGATGAGGAGGCAATCGATCTGACCAAGACGCTGCTGGGCTACATTCCGCAGAATTGTTGGGAAAAGCCGATTACCATCGAGGCCACCGACGACCCGGACCGAAGCGAAGAAGCCCTGCTCGAAGTTATGCCGAACGATGACAGATTTACTTACGACATGCACGAGGTCATCGAACTGATCGCCGACAACGGCGAGTTCTTCGAAGTGAAAGAGGACTATGCGCCCAACCTGATCGTCGGTCTGACCCGCTTTGACGGCATGGTAGCTGGTATCGCCGCCAGCAATCCGGACGAGCTTAGCGGCGTTATGGAACCTGACAGCTCGGATAAGTACGACAAGTTCCTGATGTTTCTCGACGCGTTCAATATTCCGTTGATCACCATGTCCGATACCACTGCATATCCGCCGGGCGACAAGTGGGAGCGGATGGGAGTGATTCGCCACGGCGCGAAGAACCTGCACGGCTACGCTCACCTCACCAATCCCAAGCTGACACTGGTACTGCGGCGATCCTACGGAGGATCCAATATATCCATGGGTTGCAGCAAGATGGGACCGGACTTCGTGCTGGCCTGGCCGACGGCCGAGTTTGCACCGACTGGCCCGGAACAGATCGTCCAGGCGATCTTCCACAAGGATCTGGCCATAGCAAAAGAGGAAGGCCGTTATGAAGAAGCATACAACGGTTATCTGGCACCACTTAAGGCCAGCATGAACGTGATGAGTCGAGCGACCAGCTTTTATGGCGTCAACGAAGTCATCGATCCGCGGGAAACACGTCACTGGGTCATCAGGTCTCTCCGTGCGATGGTCGCTAAGCGTGAACAGCTGCCCCAAAAGAAACGATACATCAAGCCGGCCTAACGAGACGATTCAGGCGTAGAGGAAGGCAGGAGCAAAACATGGATAAAGTAATGGCTGCAGCCATCAAGAGATATCACGATCTTCAGGACAAGAACCTCCTTGGTGGCGGCATCGAGCACATCGAACGACAGCACGGCCGCGGCAAGCTCACCGCACGGGAACGGATCGATGTTCTGGCCGACCCGGGCACGTTCAGTGAGAGGGGTTCGGTGGTGGGAACCACCAGTGCCCGTATGGATGGACGTGCTGCGGTGGCGCCCTGTGATGGTGCCGTGGTTGGCACCGTCAAGGTGCACGGCCGCTTGACGATGGTCTATGCCCCTGATTTCACCGTATTGGGTGGCTCCATGGGCTCCCAACATGGTTTCAAGTATTGCCGCTCACTGGAAATGGCTGCCAAATGGGGTATCCCCATGGTCATCCTGTCAGACAGCTCCGGTGGTCGATTGGGTTACTCAGACGTCGGTGGTGGCGGATACGATGTCGTATTCAGGCTTCAGTCCATCTTTTCGGGTGTAGTGCCACAGATTACCGTTCTTATGGGCCCCTGCATCGCCGGTGGTGCTTATACGCCCACGCTCTGTGATTTTCTGCTGATGAGCAGAATTTCGGCCAATATGTGGATTGGCGGCCCACGCCAAACGGCCGCTTCCACCGGCGAAAAGATCGATAAGGAAATTGGCAGTGCGGACTACCACATGAAGTTTACCGGAACGGCCGACATCGTGGAGGACGATGACGAGGTATCGATCAAACGCTGCCGTGAATTACTCAGGTATCTGCCCCAGAATTACCGCGAAAAACCGCCTCGTTGGGAAGACAGCAATGATCCGGACAGGAACGTCGATAGCGTGATGGACATTGTCCCGACGGACTTTGACAAGACCTATGATATGCACGATGTGATCGAACAACTCGTCGATGACGGAAACTATCTGGAGATCAAGGATGAATATGCCAAGAATCTCATCACCTGCTTCTGCCGGTTCGACGGCGAGCCGGTGGGTCTGGTGGCCAACAATCCTGCATACCCGGGAAGTATTCTGGAGGTCAACTCCTGTGATAAGTATTACCGCTTCCTGCAGGCGCTGGATGGCTACAACATTCCACTGGTCAATCTTGTCGACACGCCACCGGTGGTACCAGGCAGGGAAGAGGAGGCGCGCGGATTGCTGCGCCATATCGGCAAGATCACCGACGTCTACGCCACCACCACGGTACCCAAGATCAGTGTCGTCCTGCGCGAAGCCTATGCCGACGCGGGCAGCATGATTATGGGTGGCGGCAAAAGCATGGGAACCGATGTCATCTACTGCTGGCCCACCGCGCGATTTGGAATAGAAGCATCCACCCTGGATTACCGCGAGGTGTATGGCAAGGGTATTGAAGACGATGCATATGACGCGTATTTGAGCCGAGCGCGTGAGAAGGTAGATGCTTTCGATACAGCTCATGCCTGGACATCACAGATGGTCGACGACATGATCTTGCCTGGCGATACCCGAACGAAAATAATCGAAGCCCTGCAGGTGACGCGAAACAAGAGTGAGCAGTTGCCTGCAAGGGCCAAAACTCACAGTTCACCACCGACCTAACGTGCCGGAAGTTTATGGTAAGCACCGGTTGTGCTTGCTATGCACTAACGGGATTTATCCGTAAGGACCGAGGATCAGTCCAACTGCACATGACTCACGCCTTGTGAGGGAATCACGCACGCCTGAATAGCCACCATGCCTGAAATACCCGATCTGCAGAACTATCTCCAAGCCATGGAATCGAGGTTCCTCGATGAGCCAATTACCGGCATGCGCATCGCCAATCCATTCGTGTTGCGGACCGTACAACCGGCCACCGACGAACTCATCGGCAGTAAAGTGGATGCCCTCTCCCGCATCGGTAAGCGGATCGTAATCAGCCTGGAATCGCACTATTGGATCAGTATCCACCTGATGATCGCCGGTCGCCTGCACTGGCGCAAACCACAAGCATCGATTGCGCCACGCAATCATCTGCTGGCGCTGGACTTCTCCTCAGGATCCCTGGTACTGACTGAAGCGGGCAAGAAGCGTCGCGCTGCAGTGCACCTGTTCAGCAACCCTGCTGCCCTGCAAACCATGGACAGGGGCGGCCTGGAGGTCTTCGATGCCGATGCCGATACGTTCAGATCCGGGCTGTCCCAAGAGAATCACACGCTCAAACGAGCCCTTACCGACCAGCGACTGCTGGCCGGCATTGGCAACGCCTATTCCGATGAAATCCTGCACCATGCACGTCTCAGCCCCTTGCTGCAAACCAAGCGACTGACCGATGCACAGTGGTCTCAGCTGTGGAAGTCAACACGTCACGTGTTGCAGCTCTGGATCGAACGATTACGTGAGGAAACCGGCACGGATTTTCCCGAACACGTGACTGCTTTTCATCCAGCCATGGCTGTTCACGGAAGATACAAGGAGCCCTGCCCTGATTGCGGTCACTCCGTCCAACGGATTCGTTATGCCACCAACGAGTGCAACTACTGTGCCTTCTGTCAGAACCAGGGAAACCTGCTGGCCGATCGTGCACTGTCGCGGTTGTTGAAGAAGGACTGGCCACGGACGTTGGCTGAGTTGGAGGGGATACGCTGATATGGATGCGTAGTGTCCTGACGAATCAGAAATCAGGGGACTCGAATTCGTCTTCGATGTGTCTGCTGCCGTCTCGCTCAACTCATGTTGGGATTGCGGCCAATCGCTTGCATGGTGCTGCCCGTATCCACAGGATGGGTGGCATCAGTGAAATCGTTCACCTGATCCCACGCTGCCTGCACATCCTCGGGATCGAACCCCTGGGGCTGCAAATAAGCACCTTGCGACCTTTCCCACCGGACCCTTGAAATCCAGCCTGCGCCCACCTCGAAGAGTTCGCCGCTTGCCGTGCAGTCCTCATGGCATAACCATACCGCCAGCGGGCTGACGGCTTTTGGGCTCAGCCGTTGCATCGCTTCTTCATCCATCACGGTACCCATGAGTCTTGAACCTGCAATGGGTGCAATGGTATTTGACTTCACGCCCTTGGCCCTGCCTTCGACGGCAATGGTTTGCGATAGGCCGTGCAGGGCAAGCTTGCAGGCACTGTAATTGGCCTGTCCGAAGTTCCCATAGATGCCGGCGGCAGACGTCGTCATCACGAATCGACCATATCCTGTTTCACGCATATGCTGAAAGGCGGCCCGACTGACCTTGAAGGCGCCCCTCAGATGGACTTCATAGACGAGATTCCAGTCGTCATCAGACATCTTGTGGAAAGACTTGTCGCGCAGAATGCCGGCGTTGTTGATGACGATGTCAATACCGCCAAAATTGTCGAGGGCACACTGTATGATCTTCTCGCCATCGGTAACCGAATCACCATTCGCCACGGCCTCGCCGCCCGCAGCGTTGATTTCCCTGGCAACTGTTTCAGCAACGGTGTCATCGCTTCCCTCCCCCGAAGTCGAGCCGCCCAGGTCATTGACGACCACCTTGGCGCCTCGCGCAGCCAGAAGTTTGGCGTGGGAAAGTCCGAGCCCATTGCCGGCACCGGTAACAACGGCGACTCTGTTTTCGAATGTGAGTGCTGACATCTATCCTCTCCAAGCTTGTCTACTGAGTGTACTGACTGGAACCGGGGCGATATCTCTACCTGAGATCTGTGGCAAGTCCCACGCAGTCTTAAGGTTCAAGAGCTCATTCGCGGTACAGCTTACCTCGCGCACGGACTGGATCCAGCAGTGACAGATCACCGGGTTCTACCTCGTATCCCTCCGGGAAGGGAGGACGCGCTTCCAGCCCAAGTGCTTCCAGCACGCGATCATGCTGGTAGTAGCAGATGACCGTGGAAGAGACCAGATTCTGGAAAAAGCCTGCCTGGTCCTTTTGCAGTTCATCCACCAGCGTCTGCCTGTCTGACCCGGCAAGCGCTGCAAAACCCTCCCCGTGCCGAGTGTCTGACAGTTCATCGAGGGCGGTCAGACCTGCCACGATCAAGGCAATCGAATCACTCCTGTTGTCACGAATATAGCCCAGGACATCCACTTCTGACGCACCGGGCATGCGACCGTCCTCGCTGGGCGGGATGATCATGTCGAGAAGGTTCGCCAGCGTGCGCCTTTGATCTTCTGACAGCGGATTATCTGAGCTGATGATGTCGTCATTGTCTTTGGTCATGTCATGGTCCTCATTCAAACAGGTTGGCAATTTATGTACCGAGCCGGCAATGCAAAATGCTCGCGCTACCTGTGGTCGCTCTGTCCACCATCAAGCATGTTCCGAGCCGGCAATGCAAAATGCTCGCGCTACCTGTGGTCGCTCTGTCCACCATCAATGGTGATCGTCTTTCCAGTCACATAGTCCGAAAGGTCCGTCACCAGGAACTCCACTACCTTGGCACAATCCTCGATGGTCCCCTCCCGACGCAGTGCAATCCGCTTGGATGCTGCGCTGCGATCCCCAAGCCTGCCGGTGCGGATAATGCCCGGTGCTATGCTGTTGACGTTGATATTGTAAGGGCCAAGCTCCTGGGCCAACGCTCTCGTATAGTGGACGATTGCAGCTTTCGCGGTGCCATAGGGATGATACCCGCCAAACGCAGTGATCCCGGCAACTGAGCTTACCGTGACGATCTTTCCCGATCGCTGACTTTTCATATAAGGGGCGACAGCCATGCAGGTATACATGCACGTCATAAGATTGATATCAAGCACCCGCGTTAACGCCTCCTGGGAACAGTCAGCAGGGGTCCCTGTGGTGCTGATGTCACCCGCCTCTCCCTCCCCCGGCTCACCAGAACCATTTGCGTCGCGCTCGTCCGCAAACTTCACGGTGCCGCCACCGGCGTTGCAGATGGCTATGTCAATCCGGCCGAGATCAGCGATCACATCAGCCATAGCTTGCTCGTTTGTGGACCGCTCTGTCAGGTCAGCTTCGATTTCCACAGCCCGAACCCCCAGGGCCTCACATTCCTCTTTGACGCTGGCGGCCGTCATCAATTCGCGCTCAAAGTCATACACGTCGGCTGCCTTCAGATTTCTGTCGATAACGGCAATGTCAGCCCCCAAACCGGCCAGTCTGAGGGCATAGCCCCTGCCAAGTCCGCGAGCGCCGCCGGTGATAACCGCGACTTTGCCAGCTAGCTTCTTCTCGGCCACAACGCATACTCCCTAAATTCGACAATGGCGGCGAGTTTCCCTATTCCGGCGCCAGTATATCGAGGCCATAGGGTGGCTTGTCAAAGGAAAATCGAACTGTTTCCGCCATTGACCAAACCAATGGACGCTGGCGTGCCTAAGTAAGATTCAGTTTTCGTATTTGGAATGATCATCAGTGAACAACATCATTCTTGAACTCGTGCTGGTTCACATCGATTCGGCTGGCACAGACAACGAAAATCAGAGGCGGGAGACATCACATCATGGCAACAACGGAAAGATTATTCGACGAGGACGTATCGGTCACCGAAGGAATTGCGCGTCCTGGAGCATGCCGGGATCGACATGGTATTTGGCATCATGGGCGGAAATATGGGTCGTCTCTCTAACACGCTCCATGATCATCAGTCCACGGTCAGGGCGGTATTGGTACGGAACGAATCGCTGGCCAGCGTCATGGCTGAAGTCTATGGCCGCCTGACGGGTAGGCCCGGGGTTGCCATCGGGCAGGGGGATTCAGCACGATTACCGATATGAACGACGCTGAAATTGCCAACGCCAT
>PVBE011690988.1_pt1 | contig 25693 bp, 20 predicted proteins | sample 1631181 | NCBI WGS metagenome assembly PVBE01 (sample SAMN08397723, study PRJNA350692) | Marine metagenome, whole genome shotgun sequencing project. | isolation source: water | place: Pacific Ocean | collected 2012-04 | reverse complement strand
TGTAGAAAAGCAATTAGCTGGGTAATTGCAGTTGGCACTCCAGGTTGTAAGTGGGTTGTTGCCTGAAATCCAATTTGCTGATGAATATGCAGGGTCATCAACCTCAATACAAGTTAAATTAGGATTATCGTCAGTGCAAACTTGAGACATATTAGTATTATTGCCATTTTTTAAATTTAGGCAGGTTAGCTGATTGTGTTTACACCACAAATCGGTTAAAGCAGTATTGTTACTGACATCTAAAGTAGTGATTTGATTTCCAGAACAAGACAAAATACTTAATGCAGTATTATTACTTATGTCTAAAGAAGTGATTTGATTAAAACTACAATCAAAAATTCCTAAAGCAATAAAATCTTCAATACCAGTTAAATCAGAAATACCGTACCCAAAACCGCCATTTGTTAAGTCTAATGCTATAATTGTATTAATATTAGCAGTTGTAACATAATCATCATTAGCAATGCCATTGCCCACTCCATTGGCTTCTAAAAAAGCTTCAAAATTATCATCAGGCACATAAGTTTGCTGTGCAATATTTAAAATGGGTACTAGTGTAAATAGTAGTAATAGCTTTCTCATAGAAATAAATTTAATCTATATAAAAGACAATAACAAAGTGCAATATCCTTTTTCCCAATTAACCATAGCTTCATCTGGCAGTTAATTAATTTTAAGCAGTATAAAAACCGGATACAAAAAAAGCCCCCACTATCTGTGGAGGCTTTCAGCGCTTCTTCTTGGGCTCGAACCAAGGACCCTCTGATTAACAGTCAGATGCTCTAACCAACTGAGCTAAAGAAGCATTAATTATTCAGCGTGCAATATTACTATAAAGTTTGTATTTATGCAACAGCTTAATTAATTAAAGCAAATTTAGAATACTTTTTTTTCTGTTGACGAATATGTTGTCCAACTTGTTATATTTGCCAAAAAATTGAATTATGAGTTTAGTTAGTGTTGGAACCGTAGCATTTGATGCCATTGAAACCCCTTTTGGAAAAACAGATAAAATTATTGGAGGTGCTTGTACTTACATAAGTTTAGCGGCTTCTTTTTTTAAAAAAGGAGCAAAGATAGTTTCCGTTGTTGGAGAAGATTTTCCTCAAGAAACATTGAACATGTTTAATGATAAGGGAATCAATACTGAAGGTTTACAGGTAATAGAAGGCGGTAAGACATTTTTCTGGTCTGGTAAATATCATACAGATATGAATACTAGAGATACATTGGATACTCAGCTCAATGTTTTGGAATCGTTTGATCCCATTGTGCCTGAATCTTATCAGGATTTCGAGTATTTAATGCTAGGAAACCTTACACCTGCTGTTCAGCTACAGGTAATCGAAAGGCTTAATAAGAAACCCAAGCTGATCGTCTTAGATACAATGAATTTCTGGATGGAGATCGCTTTAGATGATCTTAAGAAAGTGATAGCAAAAGTAGATGTTCTTACTATCAATGATGAGGAAGCAAGGTTGTTATCTGGAGAATATTCATTGGTGAAGGCAGCAGAAATGATATTAAAGATGGGGCCAAGCACCTTGATTATAAAAAAAGGTGAGCATGGTGCTATGTTATTCCAAGAAGGTAAAATATTTTATTCACCAGCTCTTCCTTTAGAAGAGGTATTTGACCCTACAGGAGCAGGAGATACTTTCGCAGGTGGATTTATTGGATATTTAGCTGCTTCTGATGATCAATCTTGGGAAGCAATGAAAAGAGCCATAGTCATAGGTTCGGCATTAGCATCTTTTACTGTTGAAAAATTTGGTATCCAAAGGTTGTTAGAAATAACTAATGAGGATATTCAAGCTCGAGTTGAAGAGCTTTCGCAATTAACAGATTTCACCTTTCAAAGAACTTTAGAGAATCAAAATGTTATTTAGATTTAATTAGTGTTCTTGATGAATAATGGTCGGCACTTTTAATTATTAGAGAATAAGGCCCTATAGAAAGATCTTCTAGGTAAAATTTTATATAATTCAGACCTTTGTTTAAGACGTCTATATCTTTACTCATTATTATCCTTCCAGTTAAATCATAAAGCTCGAAGGTCATGGGGTTGAGGTTTTCCACAAATAGCTGAATGGTTATTTCATTATAAAAAGGGTTAGGGTAAGTACCAAAGACAATAAAGTCATTTAAGTGTTGATCTATTGTGGCAGTACCATTGATAGGGCTATCTGGAGCAAATGTTGGAGGCGGTGTTATTCTTATGGTAGGTCCTGAAGCTTGTTCAGCACAAGAATTACCATCTGACACATAAAACGCATCATCAAAGTATTCGCCCGACATAACAGCATCTACACTATTCATATAATAGTAATTTCCGCTGGTTTTGGCTTTGCTAATGTCCAAAATCATATAGCCATGCTCAGATAGATTAGTATATTGAATATGTGGATTAAATAAAGCAATGGTGCTAGTTCCTAACCCACCTAAAAAACTTAGTCCAGGTGATGTGACTGAAGTTACAACAAATTCAACTCCAATAGACCCTGTACATGAGGATGAACTATAATTACTTAATGGAAGGTCATTTATCCAGGAAGAGTGAATATCCCCTGTTAATACAACCATATTATTGATGTTGTTAGCGTTAATAGAGTCATATAATCTATCTCTTTCATAATCATAACCATCCCACTGATCATCATTTAAAGTAGCTCCCATAATTTCCAATGGCGCCATCATTACTTGTTGTCCTAATATTTGCCATTGAGCAGTAGAGCTTTTCATATTGTTTATTAGCCAGTTAAATTGAGTTGAACCTAACAAGCTTCTATTTGGGTCAGATGCTGAGCCTCCTTGTTCTGATCGCCCTTCTAATCTAGTATCTAGCATATAAAGGTCGATTAAGTCCCCATATTGAATTTTTCTATAGATCTGCATGTCACCAGGAATGGGAGATCTAATTGGAAGCCATTCATGATAAGCTTGTGTAGAGTTTGACTTTCTGTCTGACCACAATCCTTCACTACTCGGGTCATGGTTTTGAGCACCATCCATATAAGAATCATTAGCAGATTCATGGTCGTCCCACACATTAATAAAAGGATATTGTTGATGAAGATCTCTAAGGTCGTCATCTAGGCGATAGTGTGAATATCTGACCCTATAATCTTCAAGGGTAATTATTTCATTTAAAGGTTCATTTTCTCTATCTGAAATCCCAGCAGAATAACCACCAGCTGCATATTCATATATGTAATCACCTAAATGTAAAACGGCATCAAAATCATTTCTATCTCTTAAGTATCTATAGGCATTAAAATATCCATGTTCGTAATTTGAACAAGAAACAACTGCCAATCTTACACTATCAACATCACCTATAGGAGCAGTTTTTGTTCTACCTCTTATAGAATAATATCCTTGTGAATAAAAATCGTAATAATACCAGCTATTGGGTTGAAGACCAGTTGCATCAACTTTGAAAGTCCAATCACTGGCTGATTTAGCATAACCTGTTCCAGAATTAATAATATTGCTCATAGTCGTGTCTGTTGCAATTCTCCAGTACACTTCAACACTATCTACACTAATTGTGTCGTCTGTAAATCGGGTCCATAGTATAACAGCATCTGATAATGGATCACCTGAAGCAACGCCATGGTAAAAAGGATAAAGTAAAGGGTCTATTGATTTTCTTGGGGGCTCAGTTTGAGCTGATAAATTATAAAAAATAAAGCTAATGATCAGACTAGTCAGAAATTTCATTATAAAAGGTTATAGGTTGTTATATGTGAAGATAACAAATAAGGTATGTCAGCATACATGTTTTGCAAAATAATAGAAAACGAAGAGATTATTTGCAATATTTTTTAATAAAAATTGCTGCATTTACATAGCCGTATTCACCCGCTTTTGCAAGGTCATGGCATCCTTCAATTTCTCCCAATTCAATTTTCAGTATTCCTCTTAAAGCATACGCTTTATCATAGTCAGGTTTAATTTCTATAGCCTTATCACAATCGGAAATAGCACCTTTATAATCTTTAAGCATTGTCTTTGAAGATCCTCTTTGTTTATAGAAAACTTCACTATTAGGTCTTAATTCTATGGCTTTATTAAAGTCTTCTATCGCCCCCTTATAATCATCTGAATAATGCTTTGCGCAACCTCTCTGGAAATAAGCTTCTACAAATTTTGGGCTTGTCTCTATGGCCTTACTGAAATCATTAATGGCTGATTCATAATTTGTTGCATTGTACTTTTCCATTCCGGAAGTGTAGTGCTTTAAAGCTAAGACATCATTATTTTGAGCTTGGCAAAAACTCAGGATAAAAACAAAACAAATACTATGTATAATTTTATTCATAGAATGAAATATCATGATAAATATACATAATTCCTAACTTATTTACTTAATAACAGGGTATAATACTTTGTACAGCAAATAAATTTAGATGAAGGTCATTAATTTGATTATGAAATGATTTTATTAGTTGTTAATATTGCAGCGATTTTAATATGGATATAAATTAATGTATATGTCATCAGATAGTCTTCTATTTCTTTTTCTTTTTTTGGTTGGTTTTGGGTTTGTTTTTGATAAGGTCTTAGATTTTATAAACACAAGGAATTGGAAAGAAGAGATTCCATCATCTATGAAGGGTTATTATGACCAAGAAAAATATTCCAAATCTAGAAAGTACCACCAAGAAAAAGGTAAAGTTGCTTTAGTCCAATCTATTTTGATGTTTGTTATAATAATCAATATTTTGATTTTCGGTGTTTTTGGAAAGCTTGATACTTATGTAATGAGTATAGCTGATGATGAGTTTTTTCGAGCAGCATTGTTTTTTTGTTTTCTAATGATAGCTAGCGAAGTAATAAGCATTCCATTTTCTATATATGACACATTTGTGCTAGAGGAAAAATATGATTTTAACAAAACATCTGCAGGTACTTATATTTTAGATAAATTTAAATCATATGTTCTTATGGCTATCATAGGAGGCGGATTGCTTTGGGTTGTTTTATTTGTGATTGGTCATATCAATGAAGGCTATTGGTATTGGCTTTGGTTGATATTAGTTTCATTCATGCTTTTAATGAACATGTTTTATGCAGATATTATCTTACCTATTTTCAATAAATTGAAACCATTGGAAGAAGGTGAGTTAAGGAATGAAATTAAGAGCTATGCTAATAAAGTAGGGTATAGTCTTAAAAATATTTATGTCATAGATGGGTCTAAGCGGTCAACAAAAGCCAATGCTTTTTTTAGTGGGTTGGGGCCACGAAAGACCATTGCTTTATATGATACATTAATTGAAAAACACACAACTAAAGAATTAGTAGCTGTTTTAGCTCACGAGGTTGGACATTTTAAGAAAAAGCACATTAGAACATCCATGATCTTATCAATTTTTCAGACAGGAATAATTCTTTTCCTACTTGAATATTTTTTAAGTTATCCTGCTGCAACTCAAGCTTTAGGGGCAAATAGCCCCTCATTCCATGTTGGAGTGATTGCCTTCAGCCTTGTTTTTTCTCCTTTGGGAACTATTATAGGTATCTTAATGAATATTTTGAGCCGAAAAAACGAATTTGAAGCTGATGAGTATGCAAAAAACACCTATGATGGAGGATCTCTTCAAGTAGCATTAAAGAAGCTATCAGTTGATAATTTATCAAATCTATACCCTCATAAGGCTTACGTCTTTGTTCATTACTCACACCCTCCATTATTAAAACGATTAGATAAGCTTAATCAATAGTGACCGTTAATACAATTCCGTAATGATCCGCTAGGTCCATTAATTTATCCTTATAGTTCATAGATGGGCGTATGATGTAATGATCAATAACTTTTTGCTGATCAAGATTGTGCAATAGATAATCTATCCATACATTATAATTAGGTTGATTCCAAGAGTTTTGTGAATCGTAGGTGTAGGGCCTTTTTTCTTTTAGCTCTGAACAGTTTAAGTTAAACTCATTAATCATTTTTAAATAAGAGGAGGTGTTTTTTGTGGTATTTAAATCTCCTGCTAAAATAAAGGGAATGGAATCTATTTTGTATGGAGAAATAATTTCTTTTTGAAGCTGCGTATATTGTAAATTACGAATTTCTTGGCTTGTAGAATTTAAATGTGTCCCCGCAATAAGCCATTTTTTATTCAATACCTCAATAGCTAATAAGACACAGCCCTTTTGAGACATTTTATCGTTTCCTTTTGAATCTCTAAACTGAATGTGATGAACATAATGGATAGGATATTTACTAAGCACCATTATTCCATTACTAAGCTTGATTCCGAATCCTTTTTTAATAGGTTTTTGAACATGAGGATAGGATGCTGAAAGTCTTTTGGCTAATTTATTTTTCACCTGAACATCGAAGACTTCTTGTAGTATTACTATGTCAAAACCCGAGCGATTTAAATATTCAATTATTTCAGGAAGTCTTTTAGATTGTTTTTTCCTTAAATAACTAAAGAAGGGGGAATAAAAATCTGGAAGCATTTGAATGTTCCAGGATAGTATTTTAACATTCCCATTACTGGGTTCATGTGTTTGCTGACCTGTTACATTAATAAATAAAAATAAGCAGATACACAACAATATATTAGCGTCTTTTAGCTTCAAATGTTAACATATAATTATAGAACAATAAATTTATTAAATTAGCAAACTAAATTTAAAACTTTAAGTCATGAAAAAAATTATTTTTACCCTTGCTATCCTGGGTTTTGTTCTAGTTAGTTGCAACAAAGAAAAGAAAGCAATGAAAAGATTAGAAGGGAATTGGAATGTTACAGCAATGTCACTTGACAGCTCTGGTGTGTCAATTGATTATTGGGCTCAATATCAAGCTATGGGTATCACTTCAATTAACATGAATTTTGAAAATTGTGGTACTGATGCTGCATGTAATCTTTATACAACAACAACTGGTTCTTTTATGGGTATTGGGTTTAGTGAATCTGATACTGCTACTTATGAAGTTTCAGAAGACGGAGAGTCTATTACTATTGATACAGATGCAGGCACAATTGAGGAGCTCACTAAGGAATCATTAATTATTTCTACTATTGATGGGAATACTACCATGACAGTAACATTAGCAAAGACTGAGTAGAACAATTTGTAACTCTTTTAAAAAGCCCCGTTATGGGGCTTTTTTATTGGATAATAATTTTGCCAAAATTTCTATTTTCACCGGCCTTGATTGAAAACAGGTACACTCCTGCAGGTAAGTTTTGTCCATGAGAATTAATTTGCCAGGTGACATGTTGAAGTCCTGCATAGTAGTTTCCATAATTATTATGGTAAACAATTCTACCATTCATGTCCATGACCTGCAGGACTACATCAGACGGGGTTTTGATTGTAAAACCAAACCTTACTTCTTTGGTTGACGGATTAGGATAGGCGACAACCTGCCACCCTTCTTTATTATTTTCTAAAATGTTTAATCCTGAATTTGCAGCTAATGAGTCCAGGTTAAGAGTTTCATCACCAGCTTGATATTGTGTAAAAAGAAAATAAATAAGGAACATTTCATCTGTTGTATTCAATCCTGCGCAAACCTGTTCGGGAGGGTTGTTGGGATTGTGAAGGTTGTTTGTAGTGTTATCAAAAGTGGCTACCGCTTTCACAAAGGAGCCGTACTCTATTTTTTGAAGGTATGGAAACTTATAAAATCCTTGCCATTCAAAATCCCAAGATGGAATATTAATTAAAGGCAAAGTGTCACCAGCTGAATTTTCACTATGACATTGAATGTTTTTACCTAACAAGTGCATATGAGGAAATATTCCATAAACCGACCAGTTTCCAGGGATGGTGGTTCCGTTAGTTGGAAATTGAGCAACAAAGGATTGAATGGTATTTGCTGGCACACAAAAATTCCAATTTTGAATAATTGGTTCAATGTAAATATCCCTGAAGTTAGTGTATGTTTCTGGATAAAAGTAAAAATGAACTTTTGTGCTATCAATCATTCCCAAAGACCCTATAGGGTAATGCATCGAAAGAATAATGTTTGAGCCAGCTTGTATTTCAATAGCAAAAGCAAGGTTGCTATCTCCAGGAAATATATTAGGGCTGGATCCAGGAGCATATTCACCTACTATTTTACCAGATGTTGGCCCCATACAATGGCCAGAGGTGTCAGTTTGAAAAGTGTTGTTTGAATCAATGTAAACAATACAATGGTGTACGATTTCTAAGTTTCCAGGAGTTACTTCAACTGCCCTGATTTTTCTATTTTGAGTTAAACCTGAAGGTATTGAAAAGCAAACGTAATCATCATGGTTAATAGCGTTGCTGGTATAAACGGGTGCAGATATGGTAAGGTCAGGTGTTCCTAAGGTGGGTCCAGATGTTACATAGGTCGGGTAAGGGGGTGCTAGAGATGAATCACCTTGTGGAGCACCAGTGGAAACCCAATTTTGGATTAAAGAGATTTCATTTGAATTAAGGACTCTTTCATGACTAAATCTTGAATACGTGGTATCGGGAGGCCATGGTGGCATATAACCATTAGTTGTCATGTATTCAATCATCATTCTATTTGTAAAAGCATCATTGTATGTGACCAACGAAAAAGGAGCAATTCCACCATCATGATGACAAGCAGTGCAGTTGTCATATAAAATTGGAGCGATATCTTCAGAGAAATTTACATTTTTACCTTTATCTAAAGAAGTGTTCAAAAAGAAAAAAGAAGAGGTGAAAATTGTAAAAGCAAGAATAAATAAATAAATAAAAAGTCTCATCATTTTATGAATATATAATGATTACAAGGTACAAATTAATAGAGTTAAGAGCAAAAAAAAGAAGGGGGGTGAGGTCTCGATCGGATTCGAACCGATGTAGATGGTTTTGCAGACCACTGCCTAGCCACTCGGCCACGAGACCTTAGTTTTAATGAATTGCAAAATTACAACTTCCCATTAAATATGCAATTTATTCTTCAATGATAACTGAAACATATTTAACATCCCCATCAATAGGTGGGTTTATTTTTCTAATTTCTACTCGGCAATGCTGAATCAAATCAAATTTAGCTTTTAATTTTTCAAGTATCCTGTAAGCAACTGTTTCTATGAGCTTCGAAGGAACCGCCATTTCCTTTTCTACTATTTTATTAACAGTTACATAATCGATGGTGTCATTTAATTGATCAGTTTTAGAAGATTTTAAGAAATCACAATGTAGGTCAATATCCACTTCAAAAGTACCTCCTATTCTATTTTCTTCTTTTAAACACCCATGCAAAGAATAACAGCGAATCCCATGTACTTGTATAATATTCATGATGGATCTAGTTCAGCTTTTAATATCGAGATCTTATCAATCCCTTTATCAAATCGATCAATTACTTCATTTTTACCTAACAAAGCAGCTATTTGAAACATAGATGGCCCCATGCCTTTTCCAGTTACAAGTAATCTAAAATTAGGTAGCACTGCCCCCATCCCTAGCTCATTATTTTCTAAAAACAACTTAAACTCGTCTTCAATTTTTTCAGCATTAAATTCAGTAACCTCATTAAGAGCCGTTTTAAGCTTTTCCATGTTTTTAGGAGTGGCTTCTTTCCATTTTTTTCTTAATGTTTTTGGGTCATATTCTTTAGGAGGATTAAATAAATAGTCGCCTTCTAACATTTCATCAATAAAGGAGGCTCTTTCCTTCATTAGTCCTGCAACTTCCGAAAGATATTCAATAGAGTAATCCGCATTAATTTTTTGCTGAAGGAGTTTTCCTAATTCAGTATTGGATTTATTTCTTAAGTATTGCTGATTGAACCATTTAGTTTTGTCAGGATCAAATTTAGCCCCACTTTTCCCTACTCTTTCTAATGTAAAGTCATTAATAAGCTCTTCCATTGAGAAAAGCTCTTTTGAGGTTCCTGGATTCCATCCTAAAAAAGCAAGCATGTTAATGAATGCATCTGAAAAATATCCTTTTTCTCTATAGCCTGAAGAAATTTCATTTGTGTTAGGGTCTTTCCATTCTAAAGGAAAAACAGGAAACCCTAATCTATCTCCATCACGCTTACTTAGCTTACCATTACCATCAGGCTTGAGTATTAGTGGAAGATGTGCAAATTTTGGCATACTTTCCTCCCATCCAAGGTATTTATAAAGCAATACATGTAATGGGGCAGAAGGAAGCCATTCTTCCCCTCTTATTACATGACTAATCTTCATGCTGTAGTCGTCAACAACATTAGCTAAATGATATGTAGGCATTCCATCACCTTTAAAGATAACTTTGTCGTCCATGTTGCTGGTGTTAACAACTACCCAGCCACGAATTTCATCATAAAACCTTACATCTTCATTTCTTGGCATTTTTATTCTTATGGCATAAGGTGTGCCATTTTCAAGACAGTTTTTTGTCTGATCTTCAGAAAGTGTTAATGAATTTTTCATAGATGAACGAGTAATGGTATTATATTGCCAATTGGGCATTTTTGCATTTTTAGCCATTTCTCTTACCTTCTCTAGCTCCTCAGGTGTATCAAAAGCGTAATATGCAGTGCCGCTATTAATAAGCTGTTCTGCAAATTGGCGATACATGGTTTTTCTTTCAGATTGTCTGTACGGACCATAATTTCCATTGTGCTCAGGACTTTCGTCAGGAGACAATCCGCACCATTTTAAAGATTCAATTATATAGGATTCAGCACCCTCAACATAACGAGCTTGATCAGTATCTTCAATACGTAAAATAAAGTCTCCATTGTTTTTTTTAGCGAACAGGTAATTGTATAATGCTGTTCTAACACCTCCCATATGTAAAGGTCCAGTTGGACTAGGGGCAAATCGTACACGAACTTTTCTTTCTGACATGTTCAAATTTTTCGCAAATATATTGTTTTCATTAAGTTATAATGAAATATTATATTCTTTAAAATGTATTTAGGTAAAAATGAAGTAATTCTAATTTGGAGAAATAAACTTAAACTCTGATCTTCTGTTTAATTGATGCTCTTCTTCAGTGCATTTATCATCTTCATTACAATTATTTACAAAATTTGTTGCACCTAAAGCTTTTGTGATGACTTGTTGCTTGAAAACACCCTTATTGAGTAAGTGATCTTTTACGGCATTACTTCTTTTTTTAGATAAATATTTATTGTATTCATCAGAACCCCTACAATCTGTATAGGATCTAATCTCAATTTTAAGCAGTCGATCTTTTTTAAGTTTTTCACAAAGTATGTCAAGCTGTTTTTTTGAACTTTCTGTAATGTCATACTTGTCATAATTGAAATAAATAGCCTCTACTTGATACCCTGCATGTTCAATTTTTAAGTGCTGTAGATCTATATGATCAGGAATTTTTTGTCCAGTTGGTAAATCAATGGTTTTGGGGTAATATCCATCTAATTCAAGCTTTAATGTGTAGCTTTTATTAGGACTTAATTTAATTTTAAAGTCACCATTGTCATCAGTAAAGGTAACTACCTTTTTGTTAGTTTGATTATCAAATAATGTAACCTTAACCCCTTTTATTGCATCATGAGAATCTATATCTGTAACAGTTCCTTTTGATATTTCCCCAGCTGGATGTAAAGTAATATCTACCATATTATTCTTGTCCCATTTTTCTCCAGTGTAAACATTTTCAAGACCTTCAAAACCCTCTTTAACAGCAACTAATTGAAAGTTTTTATTTTTCTCAAGACCATGGTGGTATTTTCCATTTTCATCAGTTACTGCTGTAGCAATAAAATTACCGTCTTCATCATAGAGGTTTACCTTTGCACTTGGTACAGGGTCTCCATTCTGGTCTCTAACAATTCCTTTGACAGTAGTTAAGTTACTATTATGGTCTATTAATGTAATGTCATTAACGCTAGTGGTATTATAGTTTGAATCATTTAAAATAGATATTTCTCCATTTAGGGAGCCTTTGGTTGCTTTGAGTAAATTAGATGAGTCAGATAAAAGAGGAAGCTGATAAAAGCCAGAATCATTAGAAAATATAGTTAGTAAAAGATTTCCATTTTCATCATGTAATTTCACTCTAGCATCAGTGATTGATTTCTTGCTTTCGCTAATTGTTTTACCCTGAGCAGTTGGGTGAGATTTAAGATTGAGATCTGTTTTTTCATTACCCTCCCAATCATTACCAGTATCGATTAAAATATCATCAACCATGCCATCGCTTGTTGCAATTACTCTATAATGATGATTACTATTCATGTCAAAATGGTAGTATCCATTTTCATCTGAAGTAACACGTTCAATTTCCACATTTGAAGAATCAAATAATCTAACAATGGTTCCTTGAATAGGTTTCCCATTATCGTCATAAACGATACCTTCAATGAAAGCTGAAGGGTTGAAAATAGTAATATTACTTATGGAATCTGATGTGTAATCAGCAGAAGTTGTAATGTTTTTATCTCCAATTTTATTGTATTTGCTTCCCATTACTAAATATTCTTCCTCTTCATCAAGAACAAATTGGTAGTATCCATTTTCATCAGCATATATAATGAGAATCAAGCTATCGTTTTCATTGAATAGTTCCATTTTAGCATTTGGAACAGGATCGCCATTTTCGTCATAAACATATCCTTGAACAGTAGTAGCTGGTTCAAGAATAAGATCTTTTCTTTCATTTCCAGCCCAGCTTTCATCAGTGTTGATAATTGCTTCCTTAGCCATACCTTCGGTAGAAGCTAATAACTTGTATTGCTTTTCATCTTCTAAGTCAAAACGATAAGTTCCATCTGATTTTGATTTTAATTGAGCTATTTCTTCATTGTTTTCGTTTATTAATCGCACTATAGCTTGGCTTTGAGGAAGACTGTCTACGGTAAGCACATAACCTTTAACGTAGGGTTTGATGTCGGTAAAATGTATCATGTACAGGTCGTCATCACCTTTTCCATTAGCTCTGTTTGATACAATTACTCCCAGACTTTCGTTAATTGGATGAATAGTGATACCAAAATCATCAGCGCTTGAATTTATTGGGCTTCTAAGTAATTTTGGGCTACCCAAGCTGTCATCAATAACCTCACACACAAAGATGTCTAACCCTCCATATCCAGGTTTTCCATTTGAGGAAAAGTAGAGCCTTGTGTCGTCATAAAGGTATGGATTTAGCTCATCTCCAATTGAGTTTATATTAGGGCCAACATTTTCAGCTTTTCCCCACTTCCCGTTTTCTTTCTTACTCACCCGATACAAGTCTGTTCCACCTTCACCTCCAGGCATGTCACTTACAAAATACATTGTATTTCCATCCGAAGTCATAGCGGGTTCCCCAGCACCATAGATGCTTGAAACACCTTTAAGGTGAATGGATCTTTCGTTTTTTAGACGATAAGTACTTTTGTCAATAGTCCCTTTGAATAAAAGCGAATGTGCTGATATGTCAGGCTTCCATGAATTGAAGATAGGGATCTTAGTAAAATAAATTTCATTAGTTATTGGGTTAAAATCAAAGGCGCCTATACTATGTTTTTTGTTTTCAGCAACTAATGTAGGTTCGCCAATAGCATCTTCTGGGATATCATGCAAAGCATTTTTTTGAAAAAGTTTTTTTTCTTTATTAAAAGGAATGAAAAAAATGCTAGCTCTGGGGCTGACATTTAACCCATATGCAAGGTCATTTTTGAATTGCTCTATTTGTATTTTCTGCTGCGCCTTATCAGTGGTGTTGTCAAAATAATTTAGCGCAATAGATTTTCTTTTTTTAAGACTATCAAATTTTAATTCACTGCAGATTAGTATTCCATTTTCATGAAATTTTGGTGAAAAGTCTGCTAAAGACGAGTTTAGGTTTTCTAATGGAGCTATGTTAGTTTTTTCAGGCAGTGTATCCCATATTTCTAGTGAGTCAATGCTTTGGAGATTTAAAAGAGTAAGGGTATGAGTAGTATCTAATTTTAGCAAACTATTAAAATTAGCTCTAGCAAGATCATATTTTTTGTTGTTCTTCAGGCAAACAGCATAATAGAATTTGAATATTGGATCAATTTGATCTGACCTTATGATTTCCTTAAATAGTTCTTCAGCATTTAAATAGTCTTTGATCCGATAATGAGATAACGCGAGATTTATTTTTGAATCTTGATCCAAAGAATCTGCTTTGTAGTAATATTTAATAGCAGTAGCATATTCAAAATTTTCATACAAAGCATTCCCAATTTCAATTTGACAGTAGAAATTAGCACTACAGATAAAAGTAAATAATGTGAAAAGAATTTTTCTCATATACACGTTGCCTTCATTTTTTTAGGAGCCACTAGAAAAGGATGAATAAATTCTATTCCTTTTGTGCCATGGTGTTTTTTTGGCGTTTTTATTCATTTTAATCCCTAAATAGACTTCGTGTGTCCCATCATTATAGACTTTAATGTCAGACATACCTAGGTCGTAGGAATAACCCATTTCAAAGGGGCCAAAATCTGCACCTATCATTATAGCAATCGCATCATCCATTCTATAAGAACAGCCTAGCCAATATGAATCTTTTAATATAAATCTCATGTTACCGTCTAGTTGAAACGGGGCGTTAAGCATGTATCTAAATAAAACAGAAGGTTCAATAGCAAAATTTGATCCTATCGAAAAGATGTAGCCTGTATTTGCATAAAAAGCTCTATCAAGAGTGTTTGAAACAGGAGTTGTAAGGTCAAATAGATCACTTTTGCTTTCCATTAAATGAAAAGCAGTAATACCCAGGTAATGACGTTCTCCATACCAGTAAAGTCCAAAATTAACATCAGGAATAAGTTGATTATTAGTGCTATTCATGATTGCGACATCTCCGGGTATTTCAGTAATTAATCTGTCTTTGTCTAAAACGAATTGAGTTAATGATCCAGATAAACCAAAAGATAGCTTTGAAGAGGGGCCTGTTTTAACTTGATAGCTAAAGGCAGTACTTAATCCTGTTCTTCTTGTTGGCCCTGAAGCATCATTAAATAAATGAACACCTGCACCTACGTTTTTACCTAAATAGGCGTGGGCAATTAAGTTTTGGGTAACTGGAGCCTCATCCATTCCCATCCACTGTCTTCTAAATGTAAATGTTAAAGGAGAGTAATTTTTTGTCCCAGCCACAGCAGGATTTATAGCAAAACTATTGAACATGTATTGGCTGTTCAAAGCTATTTGCTGTGCATCAACTTGATAGAAGCAAGTAATTGTTAAGAATAGTAGTATTGTTTTTTTCATAAGCATATTTTTATCTTACTATAGTAACAGGTCCATTTTGAACTATTCCAGAATCTAATTCAAGAATGTAATAGTAGGTTCCTGCAGGTAGTGGATTGCCTTCAAATATTCCATCCCATGAGATATTAACTTCGTTAAATTCTCTAACGATTTTTCCCCATTTTGAATAGATGGTTAAATGAGCAGATCCGTAGCTGCTAAAATCAAGATTCCAGGTATCGTTGGTTCCGTCACCATTTGGTGTAAAAGTATTTGGCATTTCTATACAGGCAAGATCCTCAGAAATTGAAATGGGACCTAATAATGTAGTGCAGTCATTTGCATCAGAAACAAGAACAGTATAATCACCAGGTTGAGCATAAGTTAAGGGGTTATCTACTGAACCATCTGACCAGCTATAAGAGTAAAATCCTGACCCATCAGTTGAATGCACATGTATTAATATACCTCCTTCTGAACAGGTTTCAGCTTCGATAGTGTAATGAACATTAATAGGGCTGGTATTTACTGTTATGTTTTCGCTATCCGTAATAGTACATCCTCCTGAAGTGTAAGTGTAGGTAATAAGATGAGTTCCAGTATCTGCAGCTAAGGGGTCAAAAATGTCATTTGTTACACCTGTTCCAGAGTAAGTGCCACCTGAAGGAATGCCGCCAGTGAGTGCAAAAGCAGGTGCATCAACACCACAAACATCATCAAATGAAAGAAGGTTGGTTTCAAGATTATAGACATCTATAGTTATACCGATACATTCACTTGGATCACATATACCTCCTTCAGCTCTAACATAATAATTTGTTGTAGTACTTGGTGAAACAACTATAGACGTGTCTTGACCACTTATAGTGTCGTTATAGGTAGTATCAATTGGAACCCCTGCACCACAGGCGCCTTCATACCATACCCACATTCTTCCTGTTATCAGGACATTACTTAGTGAATCTAGCCAAATAGTTGTTGATGCTCCATTGCATATTTGTGTTGAAGAAGCATTGATGGAAACAGGCGCAGGGTTGCTTTCTAAAACAACAATATTTTCTATAGCCGAATCACTACAACCATTCCCATCAGTATAAGAATATGTGATAGGGTGAGAGCCTACTCCTGCAGCTAATGGGTCAAAAACTCCTGCATTTACACCAGCTCCAGAATAAGTTCCCCCTGTTGGAAATCCTCCTGTAAGGGTAAAACCATTTGAGCCACAAACAGTATCAAATGGCACTTGATTTACATTTAAATCAAAAACGTTTATAAAAACACTAGCACATAGTGAGTTTCCACAAGAACCACCTGTAGCCATTACATAATACATTGTGGAAACAGATGGGGTGACATTAATTGAATTCCCTGAACCAATTGCACTTCCTCCACATGTTCCTTCGTACCAGGTCCATTGAGCTCCAGTAGCTAACGAACCTCCATTAACTGTTAAGGTGGAATTACTTCCTCCACAGAAATTATTATTTGATGCAGTTATAGATGTTGGTGAGGTTGATCCGTCTAATACATTAACCTGAATTGTATCGCATGAAGATACGCCACATGTCCCAATACATTGAACGTAATAAATTGTGGTGTCAGTAGGAGCAACGACAATGCTGTCACCAACACCAATAGGAACAGCGCCACAAGCACCAGTAAACCAAGTTATAGTATAGCCAGCTGGTAAGCTAGTTGAATAATAAGCATTTAGCTGTACAGGGTCTTCAGGACAAACAGTATAAATATTAGCCAAAGCCGAATCAATTGAGATAGGTGCAGGTGTAACGGTCACTGTTACAGTAGCACAATTGGTTATGCCACATGAGCCTTCAGCTCTCACAAAATAATCAGTTGTAATAGTTGGATTTAATGAAATAATTGGACCAGACCCTACCGATGTGCCTCCGCATGTACCTGAGTACCATTCCCACGTAGCCCCTGTCCCTAAATTGCCGCCAACAACTGACAATGTCACAGGATCTCCAGAACAGATTGAGCTATTAGATGCGCTAGCCGCAGAAGGATCGGTTGAGAGAGTTTCGAGTGTAACTGTAGTGGTTGCACAATTAGTAGTATTGCAGTTTCCATTTGCAAGCGCATAGTAAGTTTCTGTTGCAGATACGTTAATTCCAGTAAAAACACCTGTAGCAGAGCTTCCAATTAATGATCCTCCACATGAGCCTGTATACAATTCCCATGTAGCGCCAGTACCTAGTGACCCTCCAGTTATGGTGAAATCTACAGTACCTGCTGAACATAAAGTTGCAGATGAGGGGGTTAATGAGCTTGGGTCAGTGGATAGAGTTTCAACAATAATATCAACTTGAGTTCTAGGACCTTCGCAAGTGCCAATGGTACCAGCAACATAATAGCTTGTGTTAGAAGTTACATTAGAAACATTTAAAGTAGCCCCTGTTGAGACAGGAGTGCCTCCAGAAGAAACATCATACCAGTTAAAATTAGTAGCGCTTACTTCACTTGCTGTTAGAGATAAAGCATCTCCAGAACAAAGGGTGGTTACGCCAGAAATAGATGGTGAATTAACTACTGCAGCTACATTCCATAAAACTCCAATGTCTACTTGATATCCATTTGAAAGAGTAAAAGGGTAAATGTTTACGACTCCAGTTGGGTCAGTTTGATAGCTAATATTGAAAGTTTGAATTCCAGAATGATCAGCATCATTGTTTACGCACCCGACATCATAAGTGTCGTTAGATCCACAGCCATCATCTTCCCATGCCTCAATTTCGATTGTAAGTAAATCAGAGCAAATTCCAGTATAGGTATCTAGAACATCGCTTCTTGTTCTAGATGCGCAGTCTTGATCGTCATATTCAATAAAAGTTGTTCCACTGAAAGAGCCTCCAAAATATTGTGAACGTATTCTCCAACTTGGGTCTGGTTGAGAACTTGCAAAGCCGCATTGAAGAAAGCCTCCATCATTACAACCGCATTCATGATCATCTTGGACTCTTTGTACAGTTACAGTAACATCGGCAAACTGAGTTTGACTAATTAATAAAGGAGTAATAAAAAAAGCGGAGAAAAACGTAAGTAAGTTTTTTTTCATAAACCAAAATTTTATTTCATAAAGACTTTAAAATCTACAATTTTAAAGTCTTTTATCTTTAAAATGAACAGATTTGAAAAATATTAGTTACGATAAAAATACAAAAAGGTTTAGGATATTTCTAAGTTTATTGAGAATAATTTAAACTATATAATAAAAAGAGAGGCTGTATATAGTTGAAAGGCATTTATTTTTCTTTCCATCGTTTTGTTTCAACTTGTTCTTTTACAACTTCTAAGGAGTCTATAATAATTTCTTTAGTTGCATTTTTAAATGTTTGGTCATCATCTTTTTTAGTGACGATTTCAAGTCCCATATCCATTATTTCATTAAGCACTTCCCTGTTTTCTTTTGAAGAAATGTCTTTAATCATTTTTTCGATAACATAGAATGTAACATCTGAAATGCTTGAACTAACTGCCGCAGTTACTTTTGGACCTACTATAGGAACCTTATTTAATTTACCAATATCTTTATTATTTACTAGCGCCTCTTCAACCGACACATGTATGTATTGCTGTAATTGCTCACTATTTTTAATAAAGTAGAGTTTTGATGCATCTTCAATTCTAAGAGCTAGCCATTCTACTATAATTTCTTGTTTGGGTTTTATTACTTTTTCTACTAATTCATCAGTTACTGGACTTCCTGATTCTATTTCTGTCTGCACCCCTTTAATTACATTAACCACCACTCTATCAGAAACCTCTTCAACTAGAATGCTGTAATACCTATTGAGTAGCTTGTACCACCAAGTTGTGCGAATGTTAATGATCTGTTTTTTATGTAATCGAATAACGATAGAGACGATCCTAAGAAGTCGTAATGCTCTAAACCCTCCTACAGGAATACATCCAAGCACATCATACCAGTGGATAAATGGAAATGCAATCCAATTACTGTATTCCTTTTTTACAATAGAAACAATCCACCTGATGAGAATTTCAATAATAAAAATTGTCACAAAAATAGAGTCGTAGAGTAAAAAATTAGGATGAATGATATTTTTGTAGTAAGCAAAAAAACTTTCGGACATTTGGCTTATAAGGTCCTGAAATATTCTAGCTTCAAAAAAAAAGTCAAAGGTCATCCAAATAAGATTAATGGTGATAAGAGACAGCATGACCATATCTATTATAAGCAATGGAATAGACTGACCTTTTTTAAGATTTTTGATATTTAATTTCATCGTATGTAATTATATGTGAACAGCTTAGATCTAAAGGGTCAATATATACTTTTTTATGTTAGCTTTCGTTCTTTAAATAAATAAATTCTCACGACACTTAATCATGGTAAAAAAATACTTTTGGTTTTTAATCATTATCCCTTTGTTTTATGGTTGTCATATAGGTAGATATGTAATTTATAATTTTGCCAACATCAATGATTATAAAAAATTTCATAATAGAGAGATATCTGCACCTGAACATGCTTTTTATTTTCATCAAAAACCTGATCAGGGTGATTTTAATAAAAGTTTAAGCACATCCAGTTATAAAAATATAGTTGTTTTTGACAGCATATTAAAGAAATCTAAAACGGTTGCATTTTTAGTTGTAAGAAATGATTCTGTTTTGTATGAATGGTATGCTGAAAACAAAAATGAAACAACTCAATTCACTTCATTTTCAATGGCTAAATCTTATGTTTCTGCTTTGATAGGGATAGCTATTGAGGAAGGGAAAATTAAATCCGTAAAAGAGCCCATTACCAACTACATAAAAGACTTCAGAAATCCTGGACTTGAGAAGGTTACTATAGAGCACTTGTTAAATATGAGGACAGGTATTCAATATGATGAAAACTATTTTAGTCCTATAGGTAACGTTGCGGTATCATATTATGGTAGAAATCTTGATAGACATGTCTCTAAACTAGAGATTAATAAAGAGCCAGATCAATCGTTTGAATATATTAGTGTAGCGACTCAAATGCTGGGTATGATTTTAGAAGAGGCTACCGGTAATACACTTAGCGAGTATTGTGAAGATAAATTATGGCACCCTTTAGGAATGGAGTTTCCCGCCAGCTGGAGTTTAGATCGAAAAAAAGGAAGAGAAAAAGCTTTTTGTTGCTTAAATGCAAGGGTTAAAGACTATGCTAAATTTGGTAGATTATTTTTAAATGATGGCTCATGGGATGGAGTTCAGGTTATTTCTAAAAGCTGGATTGAAAGGAGTGTAAAAAAATCAAGTTCTTCAAAAGATCCTTTTTATGGCTATCAATGGTGGCACGATAGTAGCCCTGATAAAAATAGAAATGTCAATTTTTATGCTCAAGGTCATCTGGGTCAGTACACTTATATGAATCCAAATAAAAACTCCATTATAATCCGCTTAGGTAAAAACTATGGAAGTGTTAACTGGGTAAAACTAATTAGAGAAATTAACAAATCACTCTAGGAATGGTAATGAATTCTTTTATTAAGTTACAATTTTCACATCCTGCCGTTAACATAAATTATCAAGTAGGGGTGTTGTAATGTTGTTCAACTTATTAATTTAGCCGTATATGTCAAGAAGAAAATTTTCAAGTAATAGAATTACAGAGATATCTACAATTTTTGGTATAACATTATTATTGGTACTACTAGGTGTTTTTGCCTATTTCATGATTACTGCCCATGAAAAATCAAAAGAGATTAAGGAGCAGCTTAGTGTAGACATACTATTTCTTGATGAGGTTAGTGAAGCAGATGTGCTGCAAATGGAAAAAGAGCTAGTTTCAAGAGCTTATGTAAAGCAGGCTCAGTATATTTCAAAGGATTCTGCGAAGTCATTGCTTTTACAACATGTAGGAGATGATGCTTTTGATATTCTTGATGGTGCAAATCCAATACCCTCTTCAATAAATGTAAACTTAAGCTCTGAATATGTTAATCCAGATAGTGCAGCTGTTTTTGCAGATCGCATTATGAAAGAAAAAGAGCATCTTGTTGCTGAAGTTTCTTACAGTGAAGCACAGTTTTTGGAAGTAGGATCTGTGTTTAAAAATTTTGAATTAATTTTATTAATCATAGCGGGTATATTGCTTATTATTTCAGTTATTTTAATTAACATAACAATTAGGCTTGCGGTTTACTCTAAGAGATTTATTATTCGCACCATGCAGCTGGTTGGAGCAAGGTCGTCATTTATTAGAAAGCCTTTTTTGATAAGAGCTTTTTTTCATGGATTTATTTCAGGATTATTAGCGATTATCATTTTAATAGGGTTATGGCATCTTTTTTTAAATTTTAATCCCGAGCAAGTCTCAAAAATGAGTGTTAACGAACAAGAACTCAATGAACAGTTAAAATTATTTTGTTTTTTATTTGCTGGTGTACTTGGTACAGGGGTTGTCATAAGCTTATTTTCTACCTACTTTGCATTGAATAAATACATTTGGATAAATTCAGAAAAACTCTATTAAATTTGCAGCATGAAAAATAATATACCTAATAAGGAGAACAGTAAATTAAAAATGACTTTAAATAAAGAGAATTATAAGTTCATTATTCTTGGCTGTTTAATAGTTGTACTTGGTTTTATTCTTATGTCTGGTGGTGGTACTGATGATCCTAATGAATTCAATGAAGAAGAGTTGTTCAGCTTTAGGCGAATTACATTAGCACCATTTTTTGTGATACTTGGTTATGTTGTAGTTCTATATGGTGTTATGAAAAGACCAACAGCCAGCAATGAAGTAACAGAACAAGTTAACGACTAAAATTTCTTTTTTTGGAATGGATTGAATCTTTAGTCCTAGGGATAATTCAGGGGCTAACCGAATTTTTGCCTGTAAGTAGTAGTGGGCACTTGGAACTGGCAAAAGCCATTCATGGTTCAGATCTTGAACCAGAAGAAGGTTTATTGATGACAGTTATTCTTCACTTTGCTACCGCCCTTAGCACAGTTGTAATTTTTTATAAAGACATTAAAAAAATTATTTTAGGTCTTTTTCAATTTACCTGGAATGAAGAGTTTAGCTTTTCTTTAAAGATTATTATTTCCATGATTCCTGCTGCATTAGCAGGTGTTTTCTTTGATGATTTTATAGAATCATTTTTTAATGGACAGGTAATGTTTGTGGGCTTTATGCTTATTATTACAGGATTCATCCTTTTTTTAGCTGACAGATCAAAAAACACTCACAAGAAAGTGAGTTATTTTCATGCAGTTATTATTGGGCTTTCACAAGCCATTGCAATTTTACCTGGAATTTCCAGGTCTGGAGCTACTATTGCAACTTCTGTTATGTTAGGAGTAGATAGAGCAAAAGCAGCCAGGTTCTCTTTTTTAATGGTGGTCCCTTTGATCTTCGGAAAAATTGCTAAAGATTTATTAAGCAATGAGTTTTCTTCTGCTGAGATAGAGTTTAGCTCAATGATTATTGGTTTTTTAGCTGCTTTTATTACTGGGTTATTTGCTTGTAAATTAATGATCAAACTAGTAAAGAACAGTAAGCTTATCTATTTTTCATTTTATTGTATTGTTGTTGGAGTAATTGGTATTTTATTTTCAATTTAAAATGGTTGAACAGCATGATTTTATCAAAGGGGAGGTTCTTGTAATTAACAAACCTTTGAACTGGACGTCTTTTGATGTAGTTAAAAAAATTAGGAATAAACTTAGAGACAAGCTAAATCTTAAGAAGATAAAAGTTGGACATGCAGGGACTCTTGATCCGCTAGCTACGGGCGTGTTGGTTTTATGTACTGGAAAAAAGACCAAAGAAATTGAAAGCTTCATGAATGAAACAAAAGGATATGATGGTATTATACAACTTGGAGCTACCACGCCTTCTTTCGACCTTGAAACAGAAATAGATGCAGAATATCCTGTAGATATAAATAAAGAGAAGGTAAGAAAAGTAAGTCATGCTTTTTTAGGTGAACAATTGCAGGAGCCACCTATTTTTTCAGCTAAAAAGGTTAAAGGTAAAAGAGCTTATGAATTTGCAAGAAAAGGAGAAACAGTAAGCTTAAAGAAAAATAAGATTGTTATTGATAAGCTGTTTTTAGAGATAATAGAAAACAATTGTTTGAAATTTGAGCTAGAATGCTCTAAAGGAACTTATGTTAGGTCGTTAGCAAGAGATATTTCTAAGGCTTTGGGTACTGGGGGTCATTTGATCCAGTTACGTAGGACACACTCTGGAAAATTTAATTTAGATAGGGCGATAAACCTTGAAGACTGCTTAAAGATGATAGATACCTTGTAACTTTTTTGTCATTGTGAGGGTTTATTTGTTATTTTCGCAGGCTCGTTCAGTTTAAATTTTACAAATATGAAATTATCTCAATTTGAATTTGACCTTCCCGAAAACTTGATTGCTGACTTTCCATCAAACGAAAGAGATGAATCTAGGTTAATGGTTGTTAATAGAGAAACAGGTGACATTGAACACAAAGTTTTTAAAGATGTCATGGATTACTTCGATGATGGTGATGTTATGGTCGTTAATGACACTAAGGTATTTCCAGCTAGAATGTATGGAAACAAAGAAAAGACTGGTGCCAGGATTGAAGTTTTTCTATTACGAGAGCTTAATAAAGAGAGCTTATTATGGGATGTACTTGTTGACCCTGCAAGAAAAATTCGTATAGGTAATAAATTATATTTTGGTGAGAATGATGAGCTTGTTGCTGAGGTAATCGACAATACTACTTCTAGAGGAAGAACGCTACGTTTTTTGTATGACGGGTCTTATGAAGAGTTTAAAAACACCATAACAAATCTTGGAATTACGCCACTTCCAAAATATATTAAAAGGGATCCTGTTCCTGAAGATAAAGAAAGATATCAAACTATTTTTGCTAAAGAAGAAGGTGCTGTTGCAGCACCTACTGCAGGTCTTCATTTCAGTAAACAACTAATGAGAAGGCTGGAGATAAAAGGTGTAGATTTTACTGACCTTACTTTACACGTTGGTCTTGGGACTTTCAGACCTGTAGATGTAGAAGACCTTACCAAGCATAAAATGGATTCTGAACAGCTTTATATACCTGAAAGAACAGCTATAAGGGTAAATGATGCTAAAAAAAATAAACGAAAGGTATGTGCCATAGGTACTACTGTTACTAGAGGTCTAGAGACTGCCGTTTCTGTTGAAAAACATTTAAAACCATTTGATGGATGGACTAATAAATTCATTTTCCCCCCATATGAATTCAGCATTCCTGATGCGATGATTACTAATTTTCACACACCGAAATCTACTTTAATTATGATGGTTTCTGCTTATGGAGGTTACGATTTGATGATGAAGGCTTATAAGGAGGCGATCAAAGAGAAGTATCGCTTTTATTCTTATGGCGATGCCATGCTGATCCTTTAAGGAAACACTTTTTATATTAACCCCGTTTAAAGACGGGGTTTTTTATTGATGAGCAAAAAAAAGGACATAAGACAGCTTACATTAGATCAGCTGACCAGTGAGCTGGTTGAGCTTGGTGAAAAACCATTTAGGGCCAAGCAGGTCTATGAGTGGTTATGGAAAAAAAGAGCCATTTCTTTTGAGCAGATGACCAGCTTATCTAAGCCTTTAAGGGCTAAGCTCGAAGAGGGTTATGTCATCCATGCCATTCAATTATCCGAAGTACAGTTTAGTAACGATAGAACGGTTAAAAATGCATTTGAGCTGGCAGATGGTGCTGTTATTGAGGGGGTGCTTATTCCTACTAGTAAAAGGATGACTGCTTGTGTATCAATACAGGTGGGCTGTAGCTTAACCTGTGCATTTTGTGCAACTGGAAGTTTAAAAAGAGTAAGGAATCTGAATCCGGATGAGATCTACGATCAGGTAGTAATGATCAACGACCAGGCAAAAGAGAAATATAACATTCCGCTTTCTAACATTGTTTTTATGGGAATGGGCGAGCCGCTTTTAAATTACCAGAATGTGCTGGTGGCCATAGATAAGATCACTTCCGAAAAGGGATTGGGCATGTCGCCTAAACGAATAACAGTAAGCACAGCAGGCATTGCCAAGATGATCAAGAAGCTGGCAGACGATCAAATCCGATTTAACCTGGCCTTGTCTTTACATGCCGCCAATGATGAGAAGCGCAACAAGATTATGCCCATTAATGAGAGCAACAACTTGGAAGCTTTAAAGGAAGCGCTGGTGTATTTTTATGTAAAAACCAATTCAAGAGTAACTTTCGAATACATTATTTTCAAGGATTTTAATGACGAGCTTAAGGATGCTGAGGAGCTGGCAGATTTTTGTAAAACAGTGCCTTGTAAGGTTAATATTATAGAATATAATTCTATTGATGATGGTATTTATCAGCAGGCAGACATGAAAAAGGTAGATGCCTTTGCGCAGTATTTAGAATCGCAGAAGATCATCGTTAATGTTAGAAGAAGCAGAGGCAAGGACATAGATGCTGCTTGTGGGCAGCTGGCCAATAAGAACGATGCTGCTACTAAAGAAGCTACTTTTTCTAGCTAGCTTTTAAAGAAAAACCAAGTTACAGCTTTAG
>PVBE010703953.1_pt1 | contig 25698 bp, 23 predicted proteins | sample 1631181 | NCBI WGS metagenome assembly PVBE01 (sample SAMN08397723, study PRJNA350692) | Marine metagenome, whole genome shotgun sequencing project. | isolation source: water | place: Pacific Ocean | collected 2012-04 | reverse complement strand
TGACCTATGTTTCCAGCCCTGATAAGGAGACTGTTTTGCGTGCCGAGGCAAAGGAGATCAGCAGGACACGAAAGACCGCAGGCTATGCCATCGTGGTTAAAGATCAGGAGAAAAACTTGATTGCAACATGCCAGGCTCTGCTTTACCGTACAGGAAAAAAAATCCCTTTCCTTTAAAAAAGGCAAAAGGTGCTTACCGGATTGGACAGACTCTTTGTGAGGGATGGACGTCAAGGGGTGCAAATGTATGCCTTGTCAGATTGAATATGAAAAAGAAACCGATTTGTATAAAAGCCGTATTGTTCGATTTCGACGGGACACTGACCCAACCGGGCACCCTCGATTTTGGTGTTATCAGGGCGGCGATCGATTGCCCGAAAAACAGACCGATTTTGGAATTCATAAAAACCCTGGCGACAAAGCACCAGCAGGAAGATGCACTCGCTGTGCTGGAACATTTTGAAGCCGAAGCCGCTACAAAATCAAAGCCAAATCCGGGTGCCGAAGAGCTGATTCAGTATTTGAGAGCAACAGGCGTTCCGATCGGCATCATAACACGCAACAGCCTTCGGTCCGTAAAACGGGCCCTGAATAATTTCCAGCATATTGGTTTGGAAGATTTTGAACTGGTGATCACAAGAGATGATCTGGTTGCCCCCAAACCGAACCCGGAAGGAATTTTGCTGGCGGCCCGAAGGTTCGATGTCGACGTTGCGCATCTGTTTGTCGTAGGAGATTTTATATATGATATCCAGGCCGGCAACAGCGCGGGTGCGGTAACCGTTCTTCTTAGCAACCCCGGCGGAACACCGCCCCCTGATTGCGAAAGCGATTACACCATCTCCCATCTGGAAGAATTGAAAAGAATCGTACGGTTGGCCCGGCCACTTCGTTCAGGCAAATTGTCGAATGAGCTTTTGGGGGAATTTATCGAAAGATTTTCGTTTGATGACCCGTCGGTTCTGATCCATCCCGGTATAGGGGAAGATATTGCCGCGGTAAATGTTGAAAAAGAAGAAGTTCTTGTCCTCAAGTCCGACCCGATTACGTTTACTACTGATTTGATCGGGCATTATGCGGTTTTGATCAATGCAAACGACATCGCCACTTCCGGGGCAACGCCCAGGTGGTTTTTAACAACACTTCTTTTCCCTTGTAATGTTACTGCGTTGGAGATTCGACAGGTGATGCATGAACTTAAAACAGCCTGTCAGCAATGGGGTATTAGTTTATGCGGCGGCCATACCGAGATCACCGATGCCGTTACCCGGCCGGTGGTCACGGGGATGCTGGTCGGAACAGTTTCAAAAACCAACCTCATTGAAAAGCGAAATATCAAACCCGGGGACAGGGTGCTGTTTACCAAATCTGTGGCGGTGGAGGGGACAGCTATCATTGCCGGGGAAATGGGGGACCGGTTGAGGAACCTGGGTCTTAAAGACGACGAAATAGACCGATTTCGGGCATTTCGTTCTAAAATCGGTATTATTGACGAAGCACAAATCGCCGGTCGCTCCCAGGGCGTAAGTGCCATGCATGATGTCACGGAGGGCGGTCTGGCGACCGCACTTGAAGAGCTGAGTATTTCAGGGCGTCACAAAATCAGAATCGACATGGATAACATCCCGATATACCCGGAAACCGAAAAAATTTGTCAGATGCTCGGTATAAAACCGCTCGGTCTCATCGGATCAGGGAGCCTTCTGATTTGCTGCCGGGAAAAAATTTCTAAAAAGCTCATGGCCGGTATTATTAAAGCTGGAATCGATGTCACCTGCATTGGTGAAGTGATGGAAAAAGGAGCCGGCATAGAAGCTGTATCCCGGGGAAAACCGGCAGAGTGGCCCAAGTTTGAGGTGGATGAAATTGCCCGCCTGTTTGGCCTGGAAAAAGAACGCCCATGGGCGGTGAAGCTGTAATCCGCTTCGACGGACCGCAGGGTTCTTCAATAGAGCTGACAGGCAAGGATCAAACGTAAATTTGTGACGTTAAATTTTTGCCTCGTTAAATGCAGCGCATATTTCACCACAGTCCCGTGCGCCACTTTACAAGAAAAGATAAACCCGTTCTTAAATGATATCAACGGTTGGAGATTTAGAATGGCACGCGTATTGGAAAATGTAGGAAAGGAACTCCTTAAAAAGAGCAAGATTTCCGTATCGGATTTCAGAACGGCTGAGACAGCTGAGGATGCCCGTCAATTCGCAGACGATATTGGATATCCGGTGGTAATCAAGGCGCTGGTGGCCGTAGGTAAACGAGGAAAAGCCGGGGCGGTCCGATTTGCACAAAATGGAGCGGAAGCGGAAAAGAATGCGTGTGAGATTCTGAATATGACCGTGTGCAATTTTCCGGTTGAATCCCTGCTGGTTGAGAAAAAGCTGGATATTGCACAGGAGCTATACATTTCCATAACATATGATTCTTCAGCAAAGATGCCGATCATCATCGCCAGCAGAGAGGGCGGTGTGGATATCGAAGACCTTGCGAACACTCAGCCGAACAGGATCATCAAGACTCCTGTCAACACGATTGAGGGCTTTCACCCGTTTCAGGCAAAAGAGATCGCTTCGGCATTGGATTTGAAAGGAAAAGACCTGCAAAAAGCAACATCAGTTATTTGGCGCCTGTATAAGGTGTTTGACCAGTACGACGCTACGATTCTTGAAATAAACCCACTGGTCATCACTGCCTCGGGTGAGATGGTCGCAGCAGCTATTTTGATGGCAGTAGACGATGACGGACTGTACAGACAGCCAACGCTTTCCCCTAAAGTGGAACCCGGCAGCGACCGCACCTGGCGGCCCCTCACTGAACTGGAGAAAAAAATGGTTGCTGTTGACACCGCAGAGCCGTATCGCGGCACCGCACGATATACAGAAATGGAGGGCGGAAACATCGGCTTTTTATGCGGTGGCGGCGGTGGCAGTCTTCTGGTTTATGATGCGCTGCTCCGATACGGCGGGAAGCCCGCCAATTATGCAGAATTCGGGGGCAATCCGACCCAGACCAAAGTATCCGGGCTTGTAAAAGGCGTGTTGTCAAAACCAGGCGTGGCAGGCTTTATCGTAGATACAAATATCACGAACAATACCCAAACCGATGTGGTGGCCAAAGGGATTGTGCAGGCTTTTCAGGAGATGAATATTAATCCAGAGACGTTTCCGACCATTGTGAGGCTGGCGGGAATCAATGACGCCCAGGCCAGGAAAATCTTCCGGAATGCAGGCGTCCCGTATTATATGGATGACATTACCATGGAAGCTGCGGCTCGCCTAATAGTCGAACAGATGGACAAAACATATCGACAAAAGGATTGAATTAATGGCCATATTGGTAGATAAGGATTCCAGAATTGCAATCCAGGGTATTACCGGCAGAGAAGCCTCCATGGTCACAAAACATGCCCTCGCTTATGGAACCAAAATTCTTGCCGGTGTGACACCAGGCAAAGAAGGGCAGAATGTGGAGGGGGTTCCCGTATACGATACATTAAAAAGTGCCTGTAAAAATCATGCTGTAAATACAGCTGTTGTCTATGTGCCACCGGCGTTCGCATGTGATGCTGTTTTGGAAGCGATCGGCAATGGCATTAAACTGGTCTTGATTATCACGGAACGTATTCCCCGCCGTGACGCGGCAAAATTTCTGTGTGCTGCAAAGCAGGCCAACGCAACGATCATAGGACCTAACTCCGTCGGCATTCTTAACCCCGGTGACCGCATCAAGCTCGGCGCGATCGGCGGCGACAACGTTGAACGCTGTTTTGTCCCGGGCAGTGTGGGTGTGATTTCGAGGAGCGGGGGTATGACAGCCGAATGCTCCTGGATGGCGAAGCAGGCGGGATATGGCGTCAGCACAAGTGTCAGCAGCGGCGGAGATCCTCTCATCGGATCCCCTCCCAAGGACATTTTAAGCCTCTTTGAAAATGATCCCAAAACCAAGGCGGTCATCCTATGGGGAGAACCTGGTACCCGTTACGAAGAAGATGTGGCCGACTTCATCATGCAGGGCGGCTATACGAAACCGCTTATCGCCTATATTGCAGGGCGATTTGTTGAGAATATGCCCGAGGGAACGGTTTTCGGTCATGCTGCCTCGATCATCGAAGGCGCCGGCGGCAGACCTTCAATAAAGATGCAACGCCTGAAAGCAGCGGGTGCTCATGTGGCGGAGAACTTCAACGATATTGGTGATATGCTCAAATTCGTTTTGGCAGAAGCGGTTTAGGAATCTTCATGTGTCGGATAAGAAAATTCTTCAAATTAAGAAAGCGAAACTTGAGTAAAAATATTTCCAGACGAGCGTGATACAAAAAAGGAGAATGATGGAACCGTTAAGAACAATTCTTTTCGCCCCCGGAAATCGGCCTGACCGCGCCGAGAAGGCGATCGGTTTGGATGCGGATGCGGTGGTTTTCGATTTAGAAGATGCTGTTCCGATAGCTGAGAAAGAGTCGAGCCGCTTGGTGGTTAAAACACTGTTGGACGGACACCCCGGTAAACGGATGTATGTGAGGATTAACGCCCTTTCAACACCCTACGCTAAGGACGATTTGGCAGCCATTGAATCTAAAAACCTAAATGGTATTATGCTTCCAAAGGTGGAAAGTACCGAAGATGTTTTTGAAATCGATAGACGTTTAAGTAAGGTGGAAACTCGCAATGGATTGCAAATAGGCGGTTTAGAGATTATTTCCATTTGCGAGACGGCAAAAGGCCTTGAGGAGATTTATCCTATTCTTTCTGCGAAACCGGCGCGCCATCGTATATCGGTCGCGGCTTTTGGTGCGGCCGATTACACTCTGGATTTGGGTATCCGTTTAACCCGGGAAGGGCGAGAACTGGAGTATGCCCGAACGCGTCTGCCGATTGCGTCACGCGCCGCCGGTATTGCACCGCCTCTGGATACGCCCTGGATGGTTGACTTGAAGGACATTGATGGGTTGATTGCAGATGCGAAGACCGCAAAGGCCTATGGTTTTCAGGGAAAAATTGTGATTCATCCCAATCAAATCCGACCGTGTAACGACATTTTTACGCCGTCCGAAGAGGAGGTTCTTCAGGCAAAACGGGTTATCGATATTTTTGAATCGTCTGAAAAAAAAGGCATGGCAGCCATTCTGCTCGACGGAAAATTCATCGATTATCCGGTCGTAGAGAAATCAAAAAGAATACTTGCCCTTGCCAGGTCGATCGCCGAAAGGTCCTGAGAACCACTACCGGGCGCTTTGCGGAAAAATGATTTTCCTCTTTACTCTTTTTTAGGGCAATGACGGTATGGAAAAAAGCGTAATTGCCGTACCTGTGAAAACAATCGAAAGATCCATATTTTTAATACGCTTCGCGTTTTGTTGCACACCCTAGATAAACAGAAGAAATCAACAGGGTTTAACAGGGCAAGAACTTCACTAGCTAAATCTTGAATCATGAATGACAAAGACAATGAGGGAGGTATGGATGCCCAGGGAATCATAGGTAAAGGAGGGAAGTATAATGAGCGTTAACAAAGATACTAAAGGATGTGTCGAACTGATTGCAAGAGTTTTGATACGGGCTTTTGCAGCTGGTCTCATTTTTCTTGTAATTTGGTTCATCGTATTTGCTCTTGCCAAAGATACGGCCCTTAGAATTCACGAAGGATTATTTGATATTACCATGGAGCAGCTTATTCTTATCAATTATATTTGGATGGGAATCTTTAAGCTCTTTTTATTTTCAGTTTTTCTCATTCCCTATGTTGCCATACGCTGGGCAATGAAATGCAACCCACACGACTGAAATAAGTTATAAAGTACGATGGAATACCACCCAACCAATTAAGAGCACATGGCTATCGGATGGTTTCATATCCGCCTTCACGACCTTTTTTGGAAAATACAATCCGCCAAAGTTGGTTGCGCATGGATCGAAAGGTCCCCGCACAGGACAACAAATAATAGGCCCACATGCGGTAAAACCGTTCATCGTAAACGCTTTTTAATTGGTCCCAGTTATCTGTAAGATTTTTATACCAAGCCATCAGTGTGCGATCGTAATAGTGGCCGAAACTGTGCCAGTCTTCCATTACAAACAATCCTTCTGCAGCAGCACTGATTTGAGAAGCTGAAGGCAGCATTGAATTTGAAAAAATGTATTTTTCAAGCTAGGGATCTGTTGTGTTGGTTGAGGTATTGCCACCGATCGTATGCAACAGAAACAATCCATCTGAATTCAAACATCCAAGAACCGATTCCATGTACTTACGGTAATTGGGCAGACCGACATGCTCGAACATACCGATGGAAACAATTCGGTCAAAACACTCCTTAAGGTCCCGGTAATCTTTCAGTTCGATGGTAATCGGAAGTTCTCCAATCCGCCCGCTGGCTAATTTGGCTTGCTCCAGGGAGACAGTGACCCCAACCACTTTAACGCCATAATTTTTTGCTGCATAAACAGCAAACCCTCCCCAGCCGCAGCCGATATCCAGGATCCGCATGTCTTCTTCGGGTATCAGTTTGCGACAGGTCAAATCGAGCTTGGCCTCCTAGGCAGCGTCGAGGTTGTCGGCTTGCTGCCAGTATGCACAGGAGTAGTTCATTTGCCGATCCAACATGACGGTGAAAAGGTCGTTTCCGATATCGTAATGCCGTCGACCGATTTCAATTGCTTTTTTACGGGATGTTTTTTGAAGCAACTTAAGTTTCAACACATCCCTCAAAGCCGCCCGGGACGCCCGCACCTTTCTGTCCAGGCGAGTCCCATGACGCGATAAAAGAATTGGTCCAGAGCCACGCAATCCCACCAGCCATCCATGTAGCCTTCTCCCAGAGCCAACGATCCTCCGGCCAATACCCCAGGATAAAAATCGGGGTTATGGACGTGAATGTCAAAAGGTTCTGTACCGTCAATTTTTATTCCGGCGGGTTCTAACAGCTCTTGAATGAAGCGTTTTCATCTAGAATTTTTCATTCACCCGGCTCCTTTCGGATTTGAAAGGAAGAGATCGATTTTTGAAAATGCAGAGTATACAATTTATCCGGTGGGTGAGATCTTGTCAAAGATAAAATAATTGGCGCTCATTTAGCCCTTTTAAACCATGGGATGTAAGGGATGTGTTTAAAAATATAAGTTTCTCGATAACTACGCTTTATACAGCTAATTCTATATTGGTACGAATAGTATAATTGAATTTCCCGGTTTTTCCCATGTCTTACCCATGGGTAGAGCGCAGACTGTGGCAAGGAGTTATATTAAAAAAGAATCCTTTTTTATTTAATTTTTGACTTAAATCAATGAAATCATTTGGCAAATCGGTATTGTCATTAAAAACTGAATATCAGTACCTGGTTTTGAACACGTATAAATGTTCGTAAAAGAAAAAGAGATGAACCGATGGATTAAGAATAGGGGAAAAAAATGAATAATAAAGATGAGATAAAAACAATCGATCCACGCGGGCTTGAGCACCATGAAAAAGAAAAGTTGATTTTCCCAAGTATTGAGGATCTTAGCAAGGGGGATTCGCTGAGAATTGTAATGGAGTTTAACCCAGTACCTTTGGTTTACCTGTTGAAAACCCGTGGTGAGTTCGAGGTTTTTTATGAAAAAGACGGACCGGATGAGTGGATTTTGGTGGTAAAAAGGATTGCCGTTGAAGAAACGAAAAAAGAAAAACTGGAGGCACTGGTACAGAAATTAAAAAGTGGAGACATTTCTGAAGAGACCAAAGCCCGGACGAAGGAACTATTCCAGGCCGCTGACGCCAAATCGATAGGGGAGATGGAACAAGAACTAATAAAACAGGGGATTCCCCGTGAGACGATCCTGGGCAATCTGTGCGATATCCATCTGGAAATCTTAAGAGACAAGCTCGTGGACCAAAAAGTTGAAGTAGAATCACCCCACCCGGTACATTCCTTCATGGAAGAGCACAAGGTCATTCTTGAGAGTTTGAGTGCGCTAAAAACAACTCTAGACAGACTAAGGAAAGCCAAAAGTTTTAAGAAATTTGGTCCTGGACTGGAAAAATTAAGGGACAGCGCCCACCACCTGGTGGAAGCAGAAAGTCATCATCAGAGAGAGGAAGAATCTTTATTTCCAAAATTGGAAGACCATGACATCACAGAACCGGTTGCGGTCATGAAGTCAGACCATGTGGAGTTTCGAGAAAGAAAGCAGGCTTTGTATCAACTCGCCTACAACCCTAAAGATTATGATTTTGAATCGTTTAAGACTAGATGTGTTGAATTGGGAGAGTACCTGGTGGAGGAACTCGAAAGTCATATTTTTAAGGAAGACAACATTATCTACCAGGTCGCCCTGCAGACGTTGAGCGAAAAAGAGTGGGAGGTTGTGAAGAGAGAATGTGACAAGATTGGATACTGCTGCTTCACGCCACAGGATCAAATCGAAAAATCAGACTGACCCTGCTCTCGACGGAATCGATATCGCCTTTGCCCTGATTCTGATTCAATTGGGTTTTATGGAACATCCATTGGAATATTATTTGATAATCGATTGGGATGAAGACAACGGGGTCGCGATTCACTTTTGACATGCATAGATATTTAGTGAAGAATGAAGACCTGCCCCCGCGTTGTTCTGATCCATATGGCTCTGGATATCTATGGAATAGAAGCGTTTTTCTTTGATCAGCCTCTGTCACTTGCCGTTTCGTAGCCGATGGCGCTGCTGGGCGCTCAGCGCTGTCTTGCGAAGGCGGATAGAGGCCGGCGTAACTTCCACCAGCTCATCTTTCCGAATAAAATGGATGGCCTGCTCCAGCGTCATGGGTTTAACCGGAGAGAGAATGACGTTTTCGTCCCGACCTGATGCGCGCATGTTGGTCAGGTTTTTTTCCTTGCAGGGGTTGGCGTTGATATCGGTTACCCGGTTGTGCTCCCCGAAGATCATACCTTCGTATGTCGGATCACCGGGTTTGATGAACAGACGGCCTCTCGGCTCAAGATTAAACAGAGCGTAAGCAACGGCCGTACCCTGGCGATCGGATACAATAGAACCGGTAAAGCGGCCGGGAATTTCGCCGCGATATGTGTCATAACCCGCAAAATAAGAATTCATAATTCCGGTGCCTTTGGTGTCGGTAAGGAACTTGTCCTGATACCCGATGAGCCCCCGGGAAGGGATGCTGAACTCTATCCGCACCCGGCCGCTTCCGTGGTTGATCATGTTGGTCATCTGGCCTTTGCGGATGCCAAGCTTTTCGGTGACAACACCCAGAAAGCTTTCGTCGCAATCGATGAAGAGATGCTCCATAGGCTCCAGTTGCCGGCTATCCTGATATTTGAAGATGACTTCGGGCCGTCCTACGGCCAGCTCAAACCCTTCACGCCGCATGGTCTCGATCAGTATGGCCATCTGAAATTTGCCCCTGCCTTTTACCAGAAACTCTTCCCTGTTTTCGGATGCTTCCACCTGAATCGCCACGTTGTTGAGGGTCTCTTTGAGCAGTCGTTCTCGAATCTTGCTCGACTGAACAAAGCGGCCTTCCCGGCCGGAAAAGGGTGATGTATTGATCGTAAAACGCATGGCCACGGTAGGTTCATCCACCGTAATGCGAGGCAGGGCGCAGGGCGCCTCGCGCGTACAGATAGTGTCCCCGATCTGAACGTCTTCGATACCCGACAGTACAATGATATTTCCCGGACCGGCCGCTTCCACTTCCTGGAGTGCCAGGCCATCATAAGTCTTCAGTTGTGAAACCTTAAGGGGCTGCTGAACGCCCTGTTCTCCGATACAGACCAGGTGGGCGTTATGGTGCGCCCGGCCATTGACCACTTTCCCCACTGCCAGCCGGCCCAGATAATCGGAACAACCCAGATCCGAAACCAGCATCTGAAATGGTGCCTCCGGATCGTAGCTTGGTGGGGGAATTTCATCCAGGATCATGTCCAGAAGCAGGTGGAGGTTCACCCCCCCTTCCTGTGGAGATCTCGTCGCCATCCCATTGCGTCCTACAGCAAAAAGGTACGGAAAATCGAGCTGGTCCTCGCTGGCGTCCAGGTTGATAAACAGGTCATAAACCTGGTCTAAAACCGCCTCCGGCCGGGCATCCCTACGGTCGATTTTGTTGATCACCACGATAATTTTAAGGCCAGCGGTCATGGTTTTCTCCAGCACAAAACGAGTCTGGGGCAACGGCCCTTCCGAGGCATCCACCAAAAGGAGCGCACCGTCCGCCATGGACAGCGCCCGTTCTACCTCGCCTCCGAAATCGGCATGTCCCGGAGTATCGATAATGTTGATCCGCACACCCTTCCAGTTTACCGAACAATTCTTGGCGGCGATGGTGATACCCCGTTCCCGCTCCAGGTCCAGGTTGTCCATCAGACGTTCGCTGACCTCCTGGCCGTCGCGGAACAGCCCGCTTTGTCGGAACATGGAGTCCACCAGGGTCGTTTTGCCATGATCCACATGCGCGATAATGGCAATGTTGCGAATATTTTTATTATGTTCTACGTTTGTCGTCATTTGTTGTATTACCCTTTGCTCAAAGTTCAGGGTATATATGCCAATTTAATGAACTTGTCTACACTTTTAATAATTTTCAGAAAAGCCGACCGCAGGCAGATTTTCAGTAGCTGGAGGTATTGAAATGGCCTCTATGCAACCCTGGTAGTTACAATCGGGCAGATCATAAAAAGGGGACATCCTAAATAACTTAGGCTCTTTTGATAAATTCCATATGGGCAGAATAATCAAACAAAAAGAATCTAACGGCAGAAAAGGAACGTATTGATGTTTTTATCAATTTAAAAAGACAATAAAACCTGCTCTGTGTTGATATTTTAAAAAAATAAATATTTAGCTTGCTATTACGTATAAAGGTGCTTAGCATGTGCCATCAATTAAGTTCTGCCGAAAATTGGCGGGAGGGTTTCTTTCTGTGGGAATTATCCGTTTGTTAAACGCTATTATCCTTCAGTTTGTAACGTTGAAATTTTTGAAAGGAGGATGATATTATGACAAATGGAACTGTTAAGTGGTTTAATGACCACAAAGGTTTTGGATTCATCGAGCAGGAAAACGGACCGGATGTGTTTGTGCATCATAGCGCAATCAATGCAACTGGTTTTAAATCTCTCAGTGAGGGTGCGCACGTGACTTTTGACATTGAGCAAGGGCCAAAAGGTCCGGCTGCTACCAATGTGACTGCTGTCTAACCTGCTTTTTAAGCCAATGAAAGGCATCTCCTGTGAAACGGGGGATGCCTTTTTTATTCATCGCTCGCATCAAACCACAATTATGCCGGCTGAGATTCTTTTCCATGTTATTAGCGATCTTATCGATCCGGCAACTGACCGGAAAGGAAATGTTATGGCAAAATCTCATTACCAGTTTGCAAAACGTCAGAAAGAATTGGCCAAGAAAAAAAAGAAAGAGGAAAAAAGGCAACGCAAGCAGGGAAACAAGGCGGTTGAAACCGATGAAACTGAAGAAGACCCGACCCAGTTGTCTTCTAAAGAAGTGTCCGAGTAATTTTGTATTAACTAAAACAATTTAGGTATCCTCGAAGATTCGCCATTAAGTTGAGGCTATTTAATGCCTGCGTGCATGAAAGACTGAACGAATTGCCTTTGAAACAACAGAAAGGCAATGAGAAGGGGGGCAACGGACATCAGGGCAGCTGCGGATATTATTGACCAGTCAACGCCGGATTCCGGCGCTCAGAAAATACCCAACCCAACCGTTAACGGGCGAGTTTCTACCGAGTTGGTGACAACGAGAGGCCACAGGAAATTGTTCCAATGGTGGCTAATGGAAACGAGGCCATAGGCGAGATAGGTTGGGCGAGCCAATGGCACATATACGCGCCATAACACACCAAAAACACCACAGCTTTCAAGACGTGCTGCTTCTTCCAGTTCTTTAGGTGTAGACTTAAAAGCCTGGCGCAACAGGAAGATGCCAAAAGCGCTGGCCATGTAAGGAAGACCGATACCGAGAATGGTATCGATGAGTTCGAATCGAGCTAAGGTCCCATAGTTTTCAACGATCAGTATTTCCGGCGTAATCATCAATTGAACGAGGACCAAGGCAAAGGCATAAGCAGCTAGGGTGCAAAGTACCAACTGAGCAGTTAGAATGATGGTGACCAAGATAAAAGTGTCAAGCGCATAGCGAAGAAACGGCGCTTGAGAAAGAGCTTCCCTTAGGTTTGCGAGTGTGAGGGGCGCAAAAATATCGAAATGAACAGCGTATTCACTGGAATGAAATGTCGCCTAAAACGCGTATATTAAGGGTGCAATCCACAACAAGGCAAGAAACCACGCTGCACCTGTTTCCAGAACACTCTGAAAATAGTATGATAAGGAGCGGGATGTTTTCATCGGTAGTGCACTCGTTTATCCAAAATATAGAACTGCATAAGGGCCATCACAGCTAGGAGACCCAGCAGGACGACAGTGAGGGTCGCTGCGTAATTGGTGTCAAAAAAAGAAAATGCACTTTCAAAAATATAGTAAAGTAGCAGATTACTGGCATTGTCAGGTCCACCCTTGGTCAGCACAAACAGATGATCAACCAGTTTAAAGGAGTTAAGCACAGCATTTATCATTACGAATAACGTGGTCGGCATCAAGAGCTGGAATAAAACTCTGCGAAAATAATACCAGCGTGTCGAGCCTTCCAGGCGTGCTGCTTCTTCCAGTTCGGGTGGAATATTCTGTAGCGCCGCGAGATAGAAGATCATGAAGAATCCTGCCTCCTTCCAGAGCGTCATGATAATAATGGGCGGTAAAGCTGTGTCTGGATCTCCCGGCCAATTATGTCAGCTAAAACCAAAAAACCTTGCTATTTGGTCAATGAGACCGATATCCGGCGTGTAGAAGAAGAGCCAGATATTTGCTATGGCAATCATCGGCAAAATGGTCGGCGTAAAAAAAGCCATACGGACCAGAGAACGGAACAGAATGGCCCGGTTGACAAATAGAGCCATTACAATGGCCAGGGTAATGGACGTCGGGATCGTGCCTATGGCAAACCAGGCGTTGTTGGAGAGAATCTTCCAAAAAATAGGGTCCTCATCATTTCGTAATTTGCTAAAGCTACAAAATGAGATGGCCGGATTGCCGTTCCTTTTGAAAACAGGCTGTCGATGACAGTGGCTATGGTTGGATAATGGGTAAAGACAATTAATAGGATTGCTGCAGGAGTCAGCAACAACCACCCGTAAACATGCCTCATAAAGTTTCGCGACATCTGTTTTGATTCCAAGAAAGGGCGGGAAAATAAAATAGGAGCGGGAAGCAGATGCTCCCGCTCCTTCCAGAATAGATTGTAATTAGCGGTATTGCTTCAACAGCCGTTCGGACAAGGCCTGCGCATCTTTAAGGGCTGCTTCCGGAGTTTTTGCACCGGTCAGAGCGGCTTGGATGGCATCGTCCAAGGCTTTTCGCACTCTGCCGGTTTGATATGTCGCCAACTCGGCTGTAGCGTATTTAAGCTGGTCGCGGGCCACTGCGGCGTACGGGAAGCCTTTGACGTATTCTTTCAGCTTACTGGTGTCATAAGCGGCCTGGCTGACTCCCATGTAGCCGGTCTTCATCGACCATTTGGCTGAACGCTCCGGACTGGTCATGAACCTGATCAGCCTCATGGCGGCTTTGCGCTCTGAGGAGGAAGTCTGTTTAAAGATGTAGAAATTACCGCCTCCTGTTGGTGTCCCACGCCGTTTGCTAGCCGGCAACATGGCAACACCGAAATCGAACTTGGCTTTTTTCTTCACTATCGTCAGGTTCCCGGTTGAATGCTACATAATTGTCGTTATAATAATTTTCATATGAATATGGTTAAACCCTAAACTCAATGTGATTCACTTAAGCCATTAAAGGAAAAAAACGGGATCAAGTCTTCATTCTTGACATATTGTATAGCAAAAAGCTATATGATTCGCTTAATATTAGCAGCATTAATGTATAAGAAAGGAGGCAAATATGCCAGGCTTACTTCCCAATGTTGACCCCGATGGACTTCTCGAATACTCAGTGGTTTTCACAGACCGCTCACTCAACCATATGTCTAGGTCATTCCAGAAAGTGATGAACGATATTTCCACCACGCTTAAAAAGGTCTACAACGCCAAAGCGTTTGCTGTGGTCCCGGGTGGCGGCACATTCAGCATGGAAGCGGTGGCGCGACAATTTGCTACCGGTAAAAGATGTCTTGTTATTCGAAATGGCTTGTTTAGTTTCCGCTGGACGCAAATTTTCGATATGGGAGGTATTCCTTCTCAATCCACTGTATTGAAAGCTCGTCGTGTTTATGACAGCGAGCATGCGGCGTTTGCGCCTGCACCGATCGAAGAAGCGGTTGCGATGATCGAGGCAGAAAAACCGGACGTGGTTTTTGCCCCGCATGTTGAGACCTCTGCGGGCATGATCCTGCCCGATGATTACATTCACGCGGTGGCAGATGCCGTACATTCAGTTGGTGGTCTGATTGTTTTAGACTGCATTGCGTCCGGCACGATTTGGGTGGATATGAAAACCTGTGGTGTCGATGTCCTTATAAGCGCGCCACAAAAAGGGTGGAGCAGTTCACCATGCTGCGGCTTGGTAATGCTAAGCCCTCTTGCGCGGGAAAGAATTGAATCCACAGCCGGCACCAGCTTTGCGTGTGATCTGCGTAAGTGGGTTCAAATCATGGAGGCTTATGAGAAGGGCGGACACGCCTATCACGCGACGATGCCTACAGATGCCCTTAAGAGTTTCCGCGATGCGATGAAAGAAGCCGAAGAATACGGTTTTGACAAAGTCCGTGCAAAGCAACAGGAACTCGGTGACAAGGTTAGAGCGCTACTAGTCAGCAAAGGTATAAAGAGTGTGGCGGCAGAGGGATTTCAAGCCCCGGGTGTTGTTGTCAGCTATACTGAAGACGCCGGCATACAGAGCGGGAAAAAATTCTTGGATGCCGGTCTTCAGATCGCTGCCGGCGTTCCATTGCAATGTGATGAACCGGAAGATTTTCAAACTTTTCGGATTGGGCTATTCGGCTTGGACAAACTCCATAATGTCGATCGCACGGTCGAAAACCTCGACGAGGCACTGGGCCAGATCCTTTAGGTTGACTATATAAGAAAACAAGAAGGTTCCATTTTTTAAACCCCATTGAAAGCGAGTAGATATGGTTCGACCCATTTACCTGGATTACAACGGCACGACCCCCTGTGATCCGGAAGTCATCGACGCCATGCAGCCGTTTTTGCAAAAAGAGTTCGGCAATCCGTCGAGTTCACATTACTACGGCATTGCGCCGAGGCAGGCAGTGGAAACCGCGCGGGACCAGGTGGCCAGCCTGCTTAACTGCCAACCCGAAGAAATTATTTTCACCAGCGGCGGCACCGAGTCCAACAACCATGCCTTGAAAGGAATTGCCCTGGACATGCAAAAAGAAGGCAACCATTTTATTACCAGTGCTTTTGAACACCCGGCTGTGTTGGCGGTATGTCGATTTTTGGAAAAATTCGGCATTGAAACGACCTACGTCGGTGTAGACGGTCAGGGGATGGTTAATCCATCAGATATTGAAAAGGCCATACGACCGGATACCATCTTGATTACGGTGATGCATGCCAACAACGAGGTGGGAACTATTCAACCCATTGCTGAAATCGCGGAGACTGCAAGGCGCCATGGGATTGTGATGCACACCGACGCGGCCCAATCACTGGGAAAGATTCCAGTCAATGTCCGGGGGATCGGTGTAGACCTGTTATCGGTTGCCGGCCATAAGGTTTATGCACCCAAAGGGGTCGGTGCTTTATTTATCAAAAAACCGTTGATTCTCGAAAAGTTCTGTCACGGCGCCGGTCAGGAAAAGGGGCTCCGCTCCGGAACCGAAAATGTTCTGGAAATTGTCGGCCTTGGCAAGGCCTGCGAACTGGCGTCGCGAAAACTTGATGTGGGCATGGATCATATGCAGGCTCTTCGGGACCGGCTCCACGACGGATTGGGTCATGAACTTGAAAACTGCCGGCTCAACGGTCACCCGGAAAAGCGGCTGCCTAACACGTTGAGCCTGTCGTTTAAAGGGCTGGAGGCCGACCGGGTTCTTGAAAAAATCAGAAACGAGGTTGCGGCATCGGCCGGGGCAGCATGCCACTCGAACACTATCGCGGTGTCCCATGTGCTTGAGGCCATGAATCTTCCGGTTCAATGGGCCAAGGGGACGCTCCGATTCAGCGTCGGCCGCATGACCACCCATTCCGAGGTAGACCGGGCAATTAAAATCATCGTCAAAGCGATCAAAGAGATAGCTAGGGAGCGGCTTTAGGAACCGCTCTGCAATTAACCTTTTTCCGAAGACGCGGTTCAGGCCAATAATTTAGCCCCATTTCCATATTGACTTTTCAAGGCGGCAGTACTATAGTATTCCTATGTTGTATCTCGATTTTAATATTTCCATATACCTGCCGTCAGAGGGCATCCGAGCACAATTGAACGCTTTCTCTGCATATGATTCCCGAAGGGACTTTTTGTCAAACAATTCGTCAGATTAACGATCCATACCGCCTTAATAGAGGAGACCATGGATTATGAATTCAAACCCCATTTCTCAGATCGATAAGATAAAGAAGTGGGGTTTTGTTTTTTATACAATTACGTTGCAGCCATGGATCGTGGCAAACAGATGAGGTGAAAAAATGGTTTCCATGGATGGTTATGCCATCGCACAAGTGGAAAAAACGTTTAACAAACCGGTTGTTTCACTTCTGACCTATGGCGTCACTATAGATGAACTGGTCGAATATGTGACCACTGATAAGGCGATACTGGAGTTCAGTTATGAAATGCAATGTTGCGTATATGATTTATTCCCTCGATGGTATATTGCTCAAACACCCTTTCGATTTGAAATTTATCCTGATTGTGTGGGAACCGATTGGAATATAGTTTTAAAATTTTGGGAAAATATCGGAAAATTTTTTGATAAGCGAAGATAGCTGCCGCATGTACTGAAACCGTATGCGACTCTCCCGTGGTTTCGGGCAAAATGGCGATAAGAGAATAGGGTAGGAGGAGGTATGAAACCGCTTAAAGTCAAAATCTTTACGCACTTTGCGTTAAACGTCAATCCACTCAACTAAATACAGATCAACAATTGAGTCGCTGAAAACTTGGGAATCGAAATCGTTCAGATGTCTCAATCGGAGTTGACGGTGGTGAAGGAAAATAAGGTTGAGCGCAATCTGAGTATCACGATCATGTATCGATAGGCATAATTAATAGAGCAGCCGAGCCCATTGTCCGATATTTTTCAGAAATTGTATAAAAACGTGCGAGTTTGAAGCAGACCTCTATAACCGCAAACCCCGGTTTTTTGAAAAAAATAGCTATTGGCGGGTCAAGTCGGCCCATCTAAAGCCATTTACGAGGTTCGGCTTTTAAAAAAAAAGCATCAATCGCCACGCCCAATGATCGATATTCCACAGACGTTCTGATGCGGAAACCCTCCCAAATTGTGGGTCATCCCCAGATTTGGATCTTTAAGCTGGCGCTTATCCGCCCGGCCCTGGAACTGTAAATACATCTCGTAGATCATCCGAAGACCGGAAGCCCCTATCGGATGCCCGAAACATTTCAAGCCACCGTCGATCTGGCAGGGAATTTTTCCGTCATGGTCGTAGAACCCGTCCAGAATATCCTTGCCAGCACCGCCTTCGGGTGAGATAAACAGATCCTCCATGGTTACCAGTTCGGTGATGGAAAAACAGTCATGCGCTTCAAACATGGAGATTTCATCGCGTGGATTTTTGATGCCGGCCTCTTCATAGGCGCGTTTGACCGCTGCCCGCGTGGTAACAAAGTAACTTCCGTCCCAGGATCTATGTCCGGCCTCGAGGCCGTTGCTATTGGATAACTGCAGGGCCTTAACCGTTATGAGATCCTGTTTTCCAAGGCTCCGGGCAATTTCCGGTGTGGTCACAATTGCACATGCACATCCATCACTGACACCGCAACAGTCAAACAGCCCCAGGGGATCGGCGATCATCGGTGCACTGAGGATTTTTTCCATGGATACGTCTTTTCTCAGATGAGCCTTGGGGTTGAGCACTCCATTCCGGTGACTTTTCCAGGATACATGGGCCATGGCCTCTTTCAGATCCGTCTTGGGGACATTGTGTTTGGCACGATAAGCGCTGGCCAACTGTGCGAATGCCCCGGGTGCGGAGAGCCCCGGCCACCAAAGGTCGGCCTTGGGTCCCATGGACCCGGCAGGAAGGCCGCCATATCCCGTGTCTTTCAATTTCTCAACCCCGAGGGCTAACGCAATGTTGCACGCGCCGGAGGCGACGGCATATGCAGCCCCCCTGAATGCTTCGGTACCGGTGCAACACATATTTTCCACCCGGGTGGTGGGGATATTGGGCAGTCTCAGTGCTAAAGACATGGGGGTTGCCGATGAGCCGGTGCTCTCGTTACTGTAAAGCATTCCAAGCCATGCAGCATCGATGGCCTCGGTTTCGATACCGGCATCCTGTTGGCATTCTTGAAATGCTTCGAACATTAAATCCTCGGGATCACAGTCATACCGCTCTCCGAATTTACTGCATCCCATCCCGAGAATTGCTACTTTATCTTTAATGCCTGTTGCCATTGTTCAATCCTCTTATTTTGAATTACTCTGGGGTGCTGCCTTCCAAAAATAGCTTCTGAAATTGCGCTCTCGGTCAAAATTTTTGATGCGAAAAACCATCTCCACAGGGAGCCCAAATTCCACTTCATTGGGATCGAAGCCGGTAATCTGCATCATGAACTTGGCCCCCTCCTCAAATTCGATCATGCCGAAGATCAGAGGTGGATTCGGTGAGTAGGCTAGCCAGTCCACCGTATAGGATGCGATTTTGGCCGGACTGTCGGCCAGCGGATAGTCTTCCTGGGAATCCGTTGCCCGGCATTCCGGGTTAACACAGATATGGGCCGGTGGAAATTGAACCGTTTCACATTTTTTACATTTTCCGCCTATCAGCGCCGAAAACATCTTCCGATCACGATAGACAGCGGTGAGTCTGGTCTTATTACCGGCTTCGGCTCGCATCCCCCAATAGATATCCACCTTGTCGGTGAAGGAAAGGAATTTTTGATAGTTTTTCTCAACTGTTCCATTGGCGAGTGTTCCTCTAATCCCTTTTCGGGGGATTAAATCCTTTATCCTGTCCGTGGTTTCAAACAAGAGTGCATCAGCGCCCTGTCCAAAGCCAATTACGAGAATTTTCTGCCCGGGCTGGGCATCCTGCAGGGCATCCACGAGCATCACCAGGGGATGGGCGGTACCGGTTTCCCCACAGCCGGATAAAAGGTTATCCCGCACTGCCTCAGCCGGAATACCGATTTTTCCGGCCACATTTTCCCGGGCACCTCTGATGAGGCATGGCATTACAAAGTGGTCGATGTCGCCGGGTGAAACATCGGTTTTTCCACAGAGTGTTTTGATAACTTTCGGCACCAATTTGAAATATCCCTCTTCCCGGACCCATCGTTCCTCCCACTGGTAGTCGTACTTCGCCCCCTGGCCGCGGTAGTGATCAACCAGATCCCTGCAAATGGAATGGGCACCCAGGAATTTGGCAATCACACCCTCTTTGCCGAGCGTTACCGCTGCTGCACCATCTCCGAACAAAAGCTCCTGTACACTGGCAGATCGGGTCTGCCGATGATCTGCGGCCACAAAGAGCGCTGTTCCATCTCCATCGACCTCCGCAGATTTCAACCCGGCAATCAGCCCTGAAGTTCCCGCGCGTTGGGAGTGTGCGACATCCAGGGTCGTCATCTCTTCATCTATTCCCAAAGCATCTGCTATTATAGCCGAATTTTGACGGTCATCAAACGGCGCAGTGGTTGAAGCAAAAAAAAGAGAAGATATGGTTCCACGATCGACGCCGGTAAGGCAGTCTCTTGCAGCCTCTACTGCCATGGTAACACTGTCTTCATCGACATCACACATCGACCGTTCAGATTTGCCGTGGGCAGCCAATGACGGATCGATCCACGCATTGGCTTTGACGATACTCTCCCGGCTCAACCTCAGCCGAGGTATATATCCTCCGAATGCGGTTATCCCTGTACTCATTTTTTCCTCCTCATTTCTCAAACAGCGCCCGAAACTTTTAACGCTTTAAGCTCCCCGGCATCAAATCCCCAATCTGCGAGGGCCGACTCGGTGTGCTCCCCGGGATTTGGAGGCGCCCATTTTATTTCGGGTTGCGTTCGGGAAAAGCGGGGTGTGGGTGCCGGCTGCATGACCTCCTCAACCGTGACAAATGAGTTTCGCGCAATATTATGAGGATGGTTTACGGCCTCTTGAAAAGATAGGACAGGCGCAAAACAGACGTCGGTCCCTTCCATGATTTTGCACCACTCATCCCGGGTTTTTGATTTAAAGACTTCGGCGATCTTTTCTTTGAGTTCAGGCCACCTTGCTCTATCTCCCTGGTGTTGAAATTTCGGATCATCGATCCCGGTATGTTTTAACAACAATTTATAAAACTGCGGTTCCAGGGATCCGATGGATACCCATTTCCCATCAGCTGTCTCATAGGTGTCGTAGAAATGGGCACCGCCGTCCAAAAGGTTTGTCCCATGTTGATCAGACCATTCCCCGGCGGCACTCATGCCGTAAAAAGTTGCCATTAATGCTGAAGCACCATCGATCATTGCCGCATCCACCACCTGTCCCTTGCCGGATTTTCGAACCTCATAAACGGCACACATAATACCAAATGCCAGCAGCATGCCCCCACCTCCAAAGTCACCTAGGAGGTTTAGCGGGAGTACCGGCTTTTCACCGGGCCGTCCGATCGCATGCAGTGTCCCCGCAAGAGCTATATAATTAATATCATGCCCCGCAGCCTGTGAAAGGGGACCCTCCTGGCCCCAACCGGTCATACGGCCAAACACGAGCCGGGGATTGCGTTTGAAGCAGACCTCGGGGCCTATGCCCAACCGTTCCATTACACCGGGTCTGAAGCCTTCGATGAGGGCCTCAGATTTTTCAATGAGCCTAAGAACCGTCTTCACACCTGCGGAATTTTTAAGATCGAGCGAAATTGATCGGCGATTTCGATACAAAACATCATATTTTGCTTCCAAAAAAGATCGCGGTCGTCCTTTAAAATCGATACGTAAAATATCGGCACCCATATCCGACAACATATAGCCGCAAAACGGCGCTGCCCCGATTCCGCCGACTTCCAGAATTTTCATACTTTCAAGGGGTCCCATCAAACCATCCTCCTGTTACTTGTCGATTCCGTTTGTTTGTAGAAGGCCCATCACTTGTTCGCGATGAAATGCCGGATCACCCAGGGCCATCTCATTCCCTTTGGCTCGTTTGAGGTAAAAGTGGACCTCGCTTTCCAACGTGAATCCCGTGCCGCCCAATACTTGTATGGCGCCTGAAGCATTGTGGGTAAAGGTTTCAGAGCAGTAGGATTTGACTGCGGATGCCGCAACAGCCGCTTCCTTTTCATCGCCATAATCCTGGGCCCATGCCCCCCAATATAACAGCGAGCGCGCACTTTCCGCTTCCAGATACATCTGGGCGCAACGGTGCTTCACGGCTTGGAAGGTGCCGATAGGCTGATTGAATTGAATACGGATCTTGGCATAATCCGTCGCGATTTCCATGACCCGCTCTGCACCGCCCACACACTCGGCACTGAGCCCGATCTGCGCCCGTTGCAGCACCTGTTTCAAGGTCCCCCATCCCCGGTGGCGTTCGCCCAGAATCGACTCTTTGCCCAAACGCACCCCTTTGAACTCAACCACACACAGCTTGCGGGTGCTGTCCATTGTCGGCAGCGGTGAAACAGATACCCCGGGTTCACGCGGGTCCACGAGAAAAAGGGTAATGCCTTTGTTCGGATCGTTTCCGGACTCGGTTCGTGCCGCACAGACCAGAACATCCGCCACATGGGCATCAGGGACGGAAACCTTCGTACCGGTCAGAACAAAATCATCCCCTTCGGCCCGGGCCGCCATCTGGATATAATCTGTATCTGCGCCACCATCCGGTTCATTCATCGCCAGGGTTCCCCGCAAATTCCCGTCCGCAATTCCCGGCAAATACCTGTCCTTCTGTGCGTCACTCCCTGAAGCCATTATGGCTTCTGCAGCCAATAAGATCGTGGAGAAAAACGGCCCGGGAAAGACAGCCCGTCCCATCTCTTCCAGAACCATGTTCAGATCCATCAGATCCATTCCTATGCCGCCGTAGGATTCCGGAATGCGCATGGCCATCCAATCCATATCTGCCATTTTTTCCCATATATCTTCAGTAAAGCCCCTTTCGTCTTCGCACATCTCTTTCACAAACTCCATGGGACATTCTTTCTTTAAAAATCTGCGGGCCTCTTTAGCGATGTCTCTCTGTGTTTTGTTTAGACTGATATCCATCTACCTCTCCTTTACTTTATACTCGCACGTGATACATCCTTCGGTAAACCGAGCACTCGTTCGGCAATGATATTACGCTGAATTTCAGAGGTACCGGCTTCGATGGTGTTCCCTTTGGATCTTAGAAAATCGAATTGCCAGAATCCATCTTGAATAGACCATGGTGCACCGCCCATAATCTGGCTGAAGATGCCCTGGACCCCGAGGGCAGCTTCGGTCAGTCTCTGATTGGGTTCACTCCACAAAAGTTTTCCGACCGAACCCTCCGGTCCCGGCATCCCTCCTTTGAGCTGTCGACTGAAGCTTCTCAATCCGTGATATTTCAACACCAGCACTTCAATGTAAGCGCCGGCAATCTGCTGCCTGAAAATCGAATTTTCAAGGGCCGGTCGGCCGGAGCGTTTGACCAGTTGAGCCATTGCGATCATTTTTTCAATTTTTTTCTCGTAGGCCGCTCCCATCACCACGTCCCCTAAAACCCGTTCAAACATCAAAGTGGTGACGGCGATCTGCCACCCCTGACCTTCCGCTCCCAACAGCATATCGGCCGGGACCTTAGCATTGTCAAAAAAGACCTCATTAAAATCGGCTTCCCCGGTAATTTGTGTCATAGGCCGAATATCGATACCCGGCAGTGACATGTCCACCAAAAGATAACTCAAGCCCTTGTGTTTGATAGACTCGGTATCTGTGCGAACAAGGAGAAGACAGTAGTCGGACACATGGGCGAAACTCGTCCAAACTTTCTGTCCATTCACGATATAATGATCGTTTTTGCGAACTGCCAGCGTAGAGGTGTTGGCCACATCTGACCCGGCATCGGGTTCGCTGAAACCCTGGCTCCAAAGGTGAGTGCCATCGTGAATTTTAGTGAGAAACATCTTTTTCTGGGCTTCAGTGCCGCAGGTGTAAATGGTCGGAACCGCCATGCCGTGGGTGATGATCCCCGGCCAACGGAGTTCGAAGCAGGTTGCGGCCAGGGTCTGCAGGACAATGGCTTCCTCAACGATGGTTTTACCTTGCCCGCCGTATTCTATAGGATAATGCATTCCAGCATATCCCCCTTCATAGAGCCGTTTCTGGAAGTCTTTGTAAGCGCGTTTTAAATCTTCTTGGGTTTCATAACCTTGACGGCGCGAGGGATCGAAATCATCCGGCATATTTTTTTCCAACCATGTGATAAACGCTTTTTGAAAGTCCTTCTGTTCCTGTGTGAAATGAAAATCCATTTTTTAACTCTCCTCTTTTTCAGTGTACTAAAATTATTTTTCTTTCCAGCCCGAGACCCCGGTTACCGGTCGGTTTTAAAACAAACAATTATCCAACGCCAAATATTGCATTTCCTGCCAAACTTTTTAAGCTAATTTTTTAAAAAACCAGCTATAAAAAGTTTAAATATGCCTTTAATAGGGTATATAGAAGTTATTCAAAGCTTCAATATTTTGTGTTTTCATTTTGACCAAACAGCATATGTTGTGTATTTAATAGAAATAATGCTAATTTATAAATTCCCTGGCAGGTATCTACCCCGACCCGGATCAACCTTCAATTCACCTTTTTCCATCAAAATTTTACCCCGCTGCATCACAAGGGCGGGCGCTCCCAAACATTTTCTGCCTTCATACATGCTGTAATTCACCTTGAGATGGAGATTTTTCGCCCTAATGGTGTGAGGAGCCGTGGGATCAAAAATCACTATGTCTGCGTCCGCTCCCTTCTGTATAACTCCTTTTTGGGGATAGAGGCCGAAAATTCGAGCGGGGTTCTCACAAAACAATTCTACCAAACGGGGAAGCGTGATCCTTCCTCTGTTGATCCCTTCATCGTAAGTTATCGTAAACATCTCTTCCTGACCCGGAATTCCTGAAGGGGCTTTGAAAACCTGCTCCATCAAAGGCTCCTTTGCTTTAATCAGGTGTCCGGCCGTATCGGAACCAATTACATCAATGAGCCCATCGGAAACCGCCTGCCACATCTCCTCCACATCTCGCTTCATCCTCAACGGCGGTCCAACCTTTGCTAGGGAGCCTCTCTTTTTCATCTCCTCGTCGGTGAGTGTCAGATAATGTGTGCAGGTCTCGGTATAAAGAGTTGGCGCACCCCATTTCTTGAAGAGCCTTACGACCTCAAGCGATTCATAAGCACTGAGGTGGACAAGATACATCGGGCACTCGATCACCTGGGCCAGGCTGAGAATACGAAAAACAGCGTCGGCTTCTGCGATATTGGGTTGAGAAGGTGCATAAAATTCAGGTCCATGGTTACCCTGGGCAATAAATCTATCCTGTAGATAATCCACAACTGTTCCGTTTTCCGCATGCACTGCATAGAGTGCCCCGTTTTTGGCAATGAGCTCCATAAGTTTCATGTGTTCGTCGTCTTCAAGCTTCATTCCGCGCTTTGAAAATGCCATAAAACCCTTAAATGAAATCGCGCCACGTTCAACAATTTTCGGTAGTACCGTATCGATGGTTTCCAGATCATCGTGACAAAGGCTGCAGTGTATTCCGAAGTCGACAATTGAATTTTGCTCCCCTTCGGCTATGAAATCGTTAACAGCATCGAACAGATCGCCAGTTTTGCCCCATGCTTTGATTGCACCGATAAACGGGATAAGCGTGGTGATTCCCCCATGGACGGCTGCCTGGGAAAGCGTGTCGATTCTATCAGCATAAACCGGATGTATGTGTGCATCGATGATGCCCGGAAACACAAATTTTCCGGCAGCATCAATGATTTTATCTGCCGACCGCTTGCTTTTTCCGGTTTCGATGCTGTCGACCACGCCGTCCTTTATGAATATATCACTTTGCTCCAGGCCTTGACTGTTGACCAAAACTCCACCCTTTACGGCGATATCTGCAATATCAGTTGACATATTGATTCTCCTTGCAAAAACAGATTCCTGGCCTCCGGTTTGGACGGTGCTGTATCTGGTATGGGTTTTCTCATAATATCAGGTACAAAACCTGAATAATAAAGCTTAATCGGATCTATCCTCAGTCAATCAAAGTTCCCAGGGAGTCTTTGACCAGACAAGTTGAACTTGATGAATACTATCAAAACGGAAATGTGCGATAATGGAGTGGGGTACAAATAGGGTACAAAAAGTCGAAAAAAAAGAGCAGATTTATGCTTCTTTTTAACTTACTCTTTTCATCGGTAAAATTTGGTCGGGGCGACTGGATTTGAACCAGCGACCCCTTGAACCCCATTAAAACCTTCTCTCAGACAATAACCAACATAACAGCCTGAATTAACACTAAAAACCGAAGCCACTGTTTTTCAAACCCTTATGTG
>PVBE010639650.1_pt1 | contig 25704 bp, 25 predicted proteins | sample 1631181 | NCBI WGS metagenome assembly PVBE01 (sample SAMN08397723, study PRJNA350692) | Marine metagenome, whole genome shotgun sequencing project. | isolation source: water | place: Pacific Ocean | collected 2012-04 | reverse complement strand
TTCTTCTTCGCCTGGTCTCGTTCGACTAACTTGTTCAGGCTACCAGCGAGCGCGACGAACTCGGTCGTTCGGCCTTCGACACTCAACGGCTCGGCAGCATCTCCTTGCTCCAGCAACTCGAGCACGTCGGTATTCAATCGTCGTGCATCCAACGCTCGGTGCCGTAACACCACGGCCACGAGAACGACAACCGCGAGTAAACCCACGACGACCGTCGCGGTGAGCCCGGGATATTCGAGCATCAGCTCCACCATCGCTCCTCAATCATATGCCAGCCGTCGATCGCCATCCGCATGTGCGTCCAGCGTGGCCACCGATTCCGCGCAGACCCGATGCTGCTGGGGGTAGTACTCCGGACAGCTTATTCTCTGCTGGCACTGGGGTGGACGCCCTTTAGTATCGCCGCGACGAATACCGGGGATGTTAAGCTCGCATGCCGCAAGAGTCGCATCGTCACCAAACTGGCCCCTCGAACCCGCGTCGAGTGGAGCCGGTTTCCCTTAAACTGCTGAAGGTTAAGATACCCCAACACGCCGTGCCGGGTCGCTCAGAATTCACCATAATTCTTTAGACACCTTCTTGTGTGCCTCGGGTAAACTCCGTACCCTAAGCCGCATTTCTGGTTGGCAGCCGCTAGATCCAGCGTGAAATAGTGAATCTCGAAGAAGCGCGATCCCAGATGCTGGGGCAGCAGATCCGTGCCTGGGAGGTCCTCGACGATCGAGTCCTAACCGTCCTCGGGCAAACGCTCCGGGAAACGTTCGTTCCCGACGAATACCGTGACCTGGCATTTGCCGATCTCGAGATCCCGCTACGCCATAGTCAGCAGATGATGACGCCGAAGGTGGAAGGACGTCTGTTGCAGGCGCTCTGCCTCAATCCGGCCGACAACGTCCTCGAGATCGGAACCGGTACCGGCTTCCTGACCGCTTGTTTAGCACAACTTGCGAGTTCCGTCGTCAGTATCGACATCTTCGAAGATTTTTCGCGGGACGCAAAAGCCGTTTGTGGCGAGCTGAGTATCGGCAATGTCGAGTTTCGCACGGCCGACGCTCTCGAGATGGGGCGCCAGGAGGAATTCGACGCCATCGCGGTCACGGGCTCCGTACCTGAACTCGACGATCATTTTATTCGAATGCTCCGTCCCGGCGGGCGGTTGTTTATTATCGTCGGACGCGTACCGGTCATGGAAGCCCGTGTCGTGACCATGCATGAGCGCGGTGAGTACACGCAGGAGAGTCTGTTCGAATCCGTAATCACGCCTCTCGTGAATGCGGAACGGCCCGAACACTTTGTACTCTGAAGATGGCGGGCTCGGAATGACGGCTGCCCCGGGACTCAAACCTGAACAGTTCCGCCGCCGCTGGCTTGTTACGACGGGTAATGTATTCAATCTAACCGGCGGAATCGATGCCTGGTCGTAGGAGATCGACCCGCAAACGCCAAGGTATTAGCAGTCTAGGTGAATTCGGAACATTCCATGGGTAGGACAGCTATGAACTCAAATCTATACCGCTTCATCATCGCCGCCTGCGTGCTCGGATTTTCTCAATCCGGCGGTGCACAAGACGACCTAATGAATGTATATCAGCGTGCGCTGCAGAACGATCCGGCCATCCGGGAGGCGGAAGCCATCTATCTTGCCACGTTGGAGACAAAACCGCAGGCACGTAGCAGTCTGCTTCCACAACTTTCCCTGAACGCCGGCGCCACGACCGCCGACAGCAAGGATCCCAATCCGGCGACTAACTTCCAAACCGGTGCACCGAGCACGATCGTGGTCAGTACCGAGACCGAGCGTGACTCGTCTAACTACAGCCTAAATCTCAACCAGACGATCTACAACAGGACTCAGTTCGTCACGAACAGGCAGGCCGATAAGCGCGTACTGCGAGCAGAGAGCGACTATCAACTCGCGAAACAGGATCTCCTCATCCGTGTCTCGGAAGCCTATTTCGACGTCTTAGCCGCAGCCGACACCCTGGCGGCGGAACAAGCGGCCAGAGAGGCGATCGGCCGGCAGTTGGATCAGGCGAATCGCCGCTTCGAGGTCGGGCTGATAGCGATCACCGATGTCCAGGAATCACAGGCCGGCTATGACCTCTCCATCGCGACTGAAATCTCAGCACAGCGATTCCTCGCGACGTCCCGCGAATTCCTGCGGGAGATCATCGATGAGTACATCTCCGAACTCGCGGGGCCCGCAGAGGAAATTCCGCTGGCATCGCCCGAACCGGCGGACGCGGAAGAATGGGTTCGCGTATCACTCGAGCAGAATCTTGCCCTGAACTCGAGCCGAATCGCTGCGGATATCGCGAACGACGATATCGCCATCCAGCGCGGCAGCCGCCTGCCGACCTTGCGTCTGTCGGGAAGTTTTAGTGAGTCGAGTTCAGACACGATTCGAACCAACATCTTTGCCGACGGCAGCACGCTCGCGAATCCCTCGTCGTCCGGGCCCGAAGGCTACAACTTCTCGTTGAACTTCAGCCTGCCCCTATACACGGGCGGCTTCAACAGCTCCCGCATTCAACAGGCCGTTTATCAGCACCGCGCCGCGCTCGAGGCACTGGAAAGAGTCGCGCGGCAGACGGAGCGCCAGACGCGCGATGCTTATCTCGGCGTCATCAGCGAGATCTCCCGCGTCCAGGCGCTGCGCCAGGCTGTACAGTCTTCGGAGACCGCTCTGCAGGCGACGGAAGCAGGATTCGAGGTCGGCACGCGCACGATCGTGGATGTTCTCGTCTCGCAGAATACGCTCGCTCGCGCACAAACGAACTTTGCACGCAGTCGTTACGACTATATCTTGAACGTCTTGAGGCTCAAGCAGGCCGCCGGCAGCCTCTCGGTGGATGACCTCGACGAGGTCAACAGCTGGCTTGATTAGTAGGACTCGGGGCAGCCCGTGTTAGGCGTTCTTGATCGAGTCGATGAGGGCGCTCGTAGAGCGGCCTTCCTTGAAGCTCAGTATTCGAACCTCGCCGCCGTTGGCGATGACGGCCTTGCCACCGGCGATCTCATCCGCCTCGTAATCACCACCCTTGACGAGAATGTCGGGTAGCAATCGTCCGATCAAATCAGCGGGCGTCTCGGTCGAGAACGATACGACCCAATCGACAGCCGCCAGACCCGCCAGGACCGCCATGCGATCCTTGAGCGGGGTAAGCGGTCGCAACGAGCCTTTGAGCTTTTGCACGGACGCGTCATCGTTGACCGCGACGATCAGCCGACCCCCTAGCGCCTTCGCTCCCTCCAGGTAACTCACATGACCGGCGTGCAGAATATCGAAGCAACCGTTCGTCATTACGATGCGCTCGCCGCGGCGTCTCGCCTCGTCGATCAGCGTCTCGAGTTCCTCCTCGCTGACCAGGCCTCGGCCTCCGGAACCCTTGCGGTGCAGCGCGAGCCGCAACTCCGATGTACTCACGGTCGCGACACCGATCTTACGAACCACGAGTCCCGCACCGAGATTCGCTAACGCCGCGGCATCTTCCAGAGCCAACCCGCTGCCGATTCCCGCTGCCATCAAGCCGATTACCGTGTCACCGGCGCCCGTGACATCGAACACCTCGCTGGCTTCCGCCGGTAGCTCGAGCGCCTCACCGTCTTCCGCGAAGAGCGTCATCCCACGGTCACCGCGTGTCACGAGTAGTGCATCCAGGTCGAGACCCGCCCTGAGATCGGCACCGGCGGAGCGGAATTCTGCCTCGTCCTGCCAGGTACCGGCCACGGCTTCGAACTCGAGCTGGTTCGGCGTGAGGACTGTTGCTGCGCGGTAACGCTCGAAGTCGGTTCCTTTTGGATCGACGAGCACGGGAATCCCGCTTTCCCGCGCACTGGCGATCAGCGGTTCGATGCAGCGCAATGTCCCCTTACCGTAGTCCGAAAGCACGATTGCGTCGATCTCGTCGAGTGAGTCCGCGAACAACTCGGCGAACGTGTCCTCGTGACCGGCCAGCGATTCCTCAGAGTCCAGGCGAATAAGCTGCTGATTGCGCGACAGCACGCGTAGCTTATGGATCGTCGGCGCCTCGATTGCCGTCACGAATTCGCAGTTGACACCGCGATCGGAGAGGAGCGTCGCTAACACCTCCGCTCGCGAATCGGCACCGACAACGGCGAGCAACCTAACCTGGCCGCCGAGGGCCGCCACGTTCAGCGCGACATTCGCGGCTCCGCCCGCCCGCTGCTCTACGTTTCGGGCCTTGACAACCGGGACGGGCGCCTCGGGCGAGATGCGCCCCGTGTCGCCGAACCAGTACTCATCCAACATCGCATCGCCTGCGACGAGGATGCGCAGCGGCAAAAAATCAGGGATCGTTAGCTCCACAGGGTCGAGAATCCGTTCGAAGGTAGCGGCTAAGTCTAGCACCAGCAAAAGTAGAACGGGTCGGCTGAAAAGGGAGCCGCGAGAGAACAGGGACCGGGTCCCTTTTCTCTGGGTGCTCCGACAGGAGGACAAAAAAAGGTCCGCCCCCGGCCATTAGCGGCCTGGAAGCGGACCAACGGCGGATTGGTTAGTCCGGGTTAATCGGCCGCCTAGCGACGGTAGTCCTCAGCCACATTTGGAATATCCGCAGTTCAAACAAGTCATACATCCGTCCAACATGACGGTCGCCGCCGTACTGCATTTACCGCACAGTTGCGCGCCGTCGGGAAAACGAGCCTCGGCGAAAGCGTCTTTCTGGCTATCACGTGCCTCGAACTCGGCACGCTTCTCGGCGATCAGCTCCTGCTGTTCCTCGCTGGGGAGCGTTGGTTGTAACAGCCCGATCTGCACGAGGTGCTTCTCGATGATATAACCCAGCTCCGCGATGATCGAGGGCATAAAAAGTCCACCCGACTGCCAGTAACCGCCACGCGGGTCGAACACGGCCTTGAGCTCGTCGACGAGAAAGTTCACGTCGCCGCCTTTACGAAATACCGCCGACATAATCCGCGTCAGCGCAACGATCCACTGGTAGTGATCCAGATTCTTGGAATTGATGAAGATCTCGAAAGGCCGGCGCTTTTCGTAGTCCGTCCCTTCGTTCAAGACGATGTCGTTGATCGTCACGTACATTGCGTGATCGGAGACTGGTGTCTTTACCTTGTACGTCGAACCGATGAGCATATCCGGGCGCTCGAGCTTCTCGTGCATCCGGATGACTTTGGCCTCTTCGGGCTGGCTGACTTCGATTATCTCGGGCTCCGCCTCCGCTGGGTCCTCGGCAGTGTCGAGCTCCACGTCGTAATCCACGATTTTTTGTTCCACTTTTATGCGTGTCATTGATCTACTCTCTTACTTGTTTCAACCGCCGCGGTGCACGCGGCTTCAAGTCCTGGGCCGCGTCCTTCAACAGTCTGAGCCATCGGGATGAGCTCGTGTTCGTCTGCCAGAAGACGGGCTTGCCACGGCGGGTATCTTTATAAAGCTTATGCCTGTTCGAATTCATGTCGTTACAGCTTCCCGTAATAACCTTCTTTAAGCGCATCGAAGAGATTCGCCGCACTATGCAATTCGCCGTCGTACTCGATCTCGTCGTCTCCTTTCGCCTCCACCACACTGCCGTCATCCAGCGTGAAGCGGTAAGTCGTGTTCTGAAGATCTTTCTCCTTGACCAACACGCCTTGAAACGCCTCTGGATTGAAGCGGAATGTCGTACAGCCCTTCAGGCCCTGCTCATGTGCGTAGAGATAGATATCCTTGAAGTCTCCATACGCGTAGTCCGTCGGGACATTCGCCGTTTTAGAGATGGACGAATCGATCCAATTCTGTGCTGCGGCCTGAATATCGACGTGCTCTTTCGGCGAGATGTCCTCGGAACTCACGAAATAATCCGGTAGCGCCTCTACGCCACTCTCGACCTCGGGCGCAGCGTTCGGTGCGACGAGTCGCCGGTACGCCAGGAGCTCGAACGAGTACACGTCGACCTTCTCTTTCGTCTTTTTGCCTTCCTGGATCACATTTCGGAAGTAATGGTGGGCGAACGAGGGCTCGATACCGTTGCTGGCATTATTCGCCAACGACAGCGCAATGGTACCGGTCGGTGCAATCGAACTGTGGTGAGTAAAACGCGCCCCTTCTTCCGCGAGCGTATCGACCAGTTCGGGCGCGACCGCCGCCAGCTTTTGCATGTAGCGACTGTATTTCGCGTGTAACTGCCGGCCATGGATGCTATCCCCGGCCTTCCAGCCATCCTCCGCCATCTCGGGGCGCTTACGCAGCATCTCCTCGGTCACCGTGAATGCTTCACTGAGTATCGGCGCGGCACCCTTCTCACGGGCGAGCTCCAGGCCCATCTTCCAGCCGGCCAGCGCCAGCTCCCGAGAAACGTCCTCCGTAAACTGCACCGAGTCGGCCGCACCGTAGCGCATACCGAGCAACGTGATCGTCGATCCCAGACCCAAAAAGCCCATGCCGTGACGGCGCTTGCGCAGAATCTCCTCGCGCTGCGTCTGCAACGGCAAGCCGTTGATCTCGACGACATTGTCGAGCATTCGAGTAAAAACATGGACGACCTCACGGAATTCATCCCAATCGAAACGCGCTTCGTCGGTAAACGGATCGAGAACGAACTTGGTCAGATTGATCGACCCGAGCAGGCACGCGCCGTAAGCAGGCAACGGTTGCTCGCCGCAGGGATTCGTAGCGCGAATATTTTCACACCACCAATTGTTATTGAGCTCGTTGACTCGGTCGATGAGTACGAAGCCGGGTTCTGCAAAATCGTAGGTCGAGGACATGATGACGTCCCAGAGTCGCTGCGCCGGCATCTCCTTATAGATTCGGCAGGCTACGAGGCCGTCGGAGTTGTGGACATAGTCACTCATCGTCGGCCACTCGCGCCAAACCACCTGTCGCGTATCTTCGAGGTCGACGTCGTCTTCCTCCGCCTCGCGTTGCGTCAGCGGGAACGCCAACGGCCAGGTACGATCCTCCTTGACCGCCTGCATGAACTCGTCGGTGATCAATAACGATAAGTTGAATTGTCGCAGTCGACCGTCTTCGCGTTTGGCTCGGATGAACTCCATGGAGTCCGGATGGCCGATGTCGAAGGTGCCCATCTGCGCGCCGCGGCGCCCACCGGCCGAGGACACCGTGAAACACATCTTGTCGTAGATATCCATGAATGACAGCGGCCCGGAAGTGTGGGCGCCGGCGCCCGAGACATACGCGCCACGCGGTCTCAAGGTCGAGAATTCGTAACCGATACCACAGCCGGCCTTGAGCGTCAGACCCGCCTCGTGAACCTTGTCGAGGATCTCGTGCATCGAGTCGCGGATCGTGCCGGAGACCGTGCAGTTGATCGTCGAGGTTGCCGGCTTGTGCGCTTCCGCGCCTGCATTGGATATGATGCGGCCGGCCGGAATCGCGCCGCGCTGCAGTGCCCATACGTACCGTTCGTACCAGTAATCTCGCTTGACGGGTTCTTCGACCTCGGCGAGGGCGCGGGCGACGCGTGCATAGGTTTCCTGGATATCCGTATCAACTGGAGCTCCGGACTTAGTCTTGAGCCGATACTTTGTGTCCCAAATGGTCAGTGACGCTTCCTGTAGCGGCAGATCTGCAACTTTGGAAGCGCTAAACTCCAGCGCTATTTTCATTGTCGTGTTGTCCACTCCCTTTAAACTCTGTGATGCCACCGGGATTAAATCCACGGTTTGCAGCGCTATTTGATGCCTAGTCGGTAGCCATTTTTAGTGCGAGATCGCACCCCCCAGGCAAGCCTTAAAACCGCCCGTTTCAGCCGAAATCAGCTACAACCGTGACACAAGATGTTGTGCCGCAGATCTCGTAGATTAGGCCGCTATAGGGCTACTGTCAAGGGTTTGGGACAAACTCGATCACGCTAATTTATTATTAAAAAACAAATAGTTATAGAAAATACCTCATTTTATTCGAAAATATTTTTTTCGCTCGGGGCCACCGAATCGTAACGCTCTCCGAACACTACATATTGTGTCATGTTATCCCCACCGGATCCTGAGCTTTTGCACAGGGAACCCACAGGCTGATGACTCCCGAACGGCCTCTTGAAATCGCGGCAGCAAGCCCCATGTTCATGCCAAACGGCCTATGAATTATTGGAGAACGACATGAACGTAATTCGTTATAACCCCTGGGATTTGATCGGGAGAGTCGGCCAAGATGCCGACCGCCGCTTCTCTCGGTATCCCTACTCGACGGAAGAGGACGAAGATCACGCCTACAACGACTGGGTGCCCGCGATGGACATCAAGGAGGAGGAAGGTCGCTACCTGATCCGCGCGGACGTCCCGGGCGTAGACGCCAAGGATCTCGACATCACGTTGGATAAGGGTGTGCTGACGCTGCAAGGTAAACGCGAGACGCAAACCGAGGAAGACAAGAGCGGCCTGCGCAGAGTGGAACGGGTCAGCGGCCGCTTCTACCGGCGCTTTAATTTACCCGACACCGCCGATTCGACGGTAGTCAGTGCAGATTATCGGCACGGCGTCCTCGAGATCTCGATTCCGAAGCAGGCCGAGGCGCAACCTCAACGGATCCACGTAAAAATCAACTGAGACACGGTAAACTAGGGCGCTAGGCGGGGCACCGATTCCCCGCCAGTGCGTCCGGGCGTCATGCGACCCTGATGACTGCGGACGCATCTTTAGATTGACGCCGGCGAGAATCACCGCGCCCCTACGAAATGATGCAGCGGCCGCGAATCGGCACCGGCCGGCGCTGGCGGCATGAGAGGATGGACGAATGACGAACCGAATCCGAGTAGGGGTAGCTCCTCACAGTCGCTCCTTGCGCTTCCACCTGACGCTCTACGTCGCCACGGCGGCTATGCTTGCGCCATCGACAAGCGCTCTAGCTCAAATTTTCGGTCGCTCCGATACACCGACACTAGCGCCGCTCATCGAAGAGGTCGGGCCGGCTGTCGTCAATATATCCGTCAGCGGCAGCGTCGCGATCCGCAATCCCTTAGCCCAGGATCCATTTTTTCGCCGCTTCCTCCCGCCGGAGGAGGGTCAGCGCGAGTTCGAGAGCGCGGGTTCGGGCGTCATCGTCGACGCGGGCGAGGGCTTAATTCTAACGAATCACCACGTTATCGAGAATGCCGACCAGATTACGGTCACGCTCGTCGACAACCGTAGCCTCGATGCCGAGATCGTCGGGTCCGATCCGGGTTCGGACATCGCCGTGTTACAGGTCGAGTCCTCCGGCTTGACGGAGATGCCGCTGGGTGACTCTGACCGCATACGTGTCGGCGACTATGTTCTCGCTATCGGTAACCCGTTCGGCCTCCAACACACAGTCACCTCCGGGATCGTCAGCGGTCTCGGGCGAACAGGAATCAACCCGGAGGGTTACGAAGATTTCATCCAGACGGATGCGTCGATCAATCCCGGTAACTCGGGCGGCGCGCTCATCAGCCTCACTGGCGAGCTAGTCGGTATCAACTCGGCGATTTTGTCTGGCAACGGCGGCAACATAGGCATCGGCTTCGCGATTCCGGTCAACATGGCGCGTAGCGTCATGGACCAGATCGTAGATTTTGGCAGCGTCCGACGTGGCCTGCTTGGTGTCAATATCGCCACGGTCACGCCTGAGATCGCCGAGAGTTACTCGCTGGAAGCGACATCGGGCGCGCTGATTACGCTCGTCGTCGATGGCTCCGCGGCGGAGAACGCCGGCCTCCTGATCGGCGACGTGATCGTCAGCGTCGATTCGGAGCCCGTTAGTGACGCCGGCACCCTGCGCAATGCGATCGGGCTCATGCGCCCCGGTAACAGCGTCGAGGTCGGCATCATTCGCGACGGCCGCGAGGAAATGATCACGGCGATCCTCGGCGAACAGGGCGTAGAGCCGGAACCGCTGCAGTCGCTGGCGGAAATAGACCCGGTGTTCGAAGGGGCGGAGTTCGTCACGAACAGCGAAGGGCGCAGCGGCTTCAACAGCGTTGTGGGCATACTGGTGACAGAGGTAGTCTCGGGCAGCCCCGCAGCGGCACGCGGCCTTCGAGGCGGGGACGTCATAACGCATATCAACCGCCAGAGGGTACGGTCCGTCAGCGAAGCCATCGATGTCATCGAATCCGCACGGTCTGTCATTCTGCAAGTGCAGCGTGGCAACCGCAGCGTACTCATATTGATGCGTTGAACCTGAGCCGAAGCCTCGAACCGCCATCTTCGCGCCACGACGGTATACTCTACAGTCCGCTGGTCTGAAGTCACCCCATGGTTCCGAAGTCTCCGGCACGAATGGTATGCATCCTGGGCGGTACCGGGTTCGTCGGCCGGCAGCTCGCCGCCGAGCTCGTCCAGAGAGGTTACTCGGTACGCATTCCGACGCGGGATCGCCAGCGCGCCCGCGATCTCCTGGTCCTCCCTGGTGTCGAACTCGTTGCCGCCGATGTTCACGACGAGAAGATCTTATCCGCGGTTCTAGGTGGCGCGACGGCTGCGATCAATCTGGTCGGGATATTGAACGAGCGAGGTCACGATGGCAGTGGATTTCGTAAAGCTCATGTAAAGCTCGTCGAGAAACTCGTCGCCGCCTGCCAGAAAAGCGGTGTGCACCACTTGCTCCATATGAGCACATTGAAGGCAAATGCCGAGACCGGACCCAGCCACTATCTACGCAGCAACGGCGCCGGAGAGCAAGCGCTGAAAAATCTCGCTGGCGAGGAACTACACTACACGATCTTCCAACCGTCGGTGATCTTCGGCCGCGACGACTCTTTCATCAATCGCTTTGCCCAACTGCTTCGTTGGAGCCCGGTGCTACCTCTGGCCAAGCCGAAGTCGCGTTTCGCGCCAGTCTTCGTGACCGACGTCGCTCGTGCGTTCTGTGTGGCATTGGGAAATCACGCTGCCTACGAACAAACGTTTCAGCTCTACGGGCCGGAGGAATACTCGCTGGAGGAAATCGTCGCCGAGATCGCGAGAATCCTTAACCGCAAACGCTTGATCGTCAGCCTACCAGACAGTCTTTCCCGCATCCAGGCATGGCTTCTGGACTATGTGGTTCCAGGAAAACTATTTACGATGGACAACTACCATTCCCTGGCCGTCGCCAGCGTCGGCACGGAGAACGGACTGGCGGCACTCGGACTCGAGCCCACTTCCATGCGGGTTGTCGTTCCCGGCTATCTCAACGACGGAAATCATCAACGGCTGCTATCGGCGTTCCGGCGGGAGGGCCGTCGTTAAGTACGTATCCAGACGCATCTCGCGCTCCTCCGGCGGAAGCGCTTCCAGTACCGCCATCTCCATATACAACGCTCCGAGCCCCTGTGTACGCAGAAAAGCTCGAAAGTTCGGCAACCAGCGACTGTATGCCACAACCGAAGCGAGTTGCGCGTTATTCAGCGGTTGCGCAAACCAGTCATCGTATTCGTTCGCGCCACCCCAGGCCGATCGTAATGACGCGTATTCAGCTTGCAGCTCCTCGAAAGCCTCGCACTTTGCCGCGCGCATAACCTCGGGCGCAATAGAGCGCCCGTACAATTCTCTCAGGCGATTCTGTTGGATCACGATGAGGCCGAAAAAATTTTCGCGCCGCCCGAGTCTGTCGCGATGATCCGCTATGCCCTGCGTATCGCTTCTGTGCGTCAGCCAACGCTGGGTACCGTGCTCCGCCACGGCTGACGCGAAAGCTTCGTTGAGCGGCGTATCCCCTCTTATATATGCGAGCTGATGCGCCAGCTCGTGGAAGATGATACTCGCGATATATCGCTCGCCGCCCGAAAGCATCGTGTTCAGCAATGGATCGGAAAAATAACCCAGCGTGGAGTAGGCGCTCGCACCCGCCACGTAGGTGTCGAGACCGGCGGCTTCGAGGTCTGCGGCGAATCGCTCCGCATCTTCCTGATCGAAGTAGCCGCGATAGGTCACACAGCCCGCGACGGGAAAACACCAGCTCTGTGCGTCGATGGAAAATTCTTCAGCAGCCACGACATTCCAGACCGCATAGCGGCGGCCGAGATCAGCGTAACTCCGGTAACTCTCATTGTCCGGCAATCCCAGCTCCGCGATAGCGAACTCTCGAATTTCGATCGCGCGAGACAGTGCTTCACGCGTGGCATCGCTTTGTTCAGGGTCCTCGAGCACGTCGACGATAGGCACGCGACTGGCCAGCAATTCGAGATGTCCGGCCGCAGCTTGCCAGTAATAGGGCAGCGCACAACCCGATATCACGACCGTGACGGAGAGCAGGCTGCAAGCGGGTACGATGCGCATCCGCAGGACCATAGCACGCTCGAGCCCTGCGGTATGATGCCACCATGGAGGTCTATGAAGTAGGCGGAGCGGTCCGGGACACGTTACTCGAGCGACCGGTGACCGAGCGCGATTGGGTGGTTGTCGGCAGCAGCCCGGAGGAACTCCTGCGCCTCGGTTACCGGCAGGTGGGCAAGGACTTTCCCGTGTTTCTGCACCCCGAGACGGGTGAGGAATACGCGTTGGCGCGAACCGAGCGAAGCGTCGGCCCCGGCTATCACGGCTTCGACTTCGATATCTCCGCCGCCGTCAGTCTCGAAGACGATCTCTGCAGGCGCGACCTGACAATCAACGCCATCGCGCGCGATCTCGATGGCCAACTCATAGATCCCTTCGGTGGCCGGGACGATATCGAAGCCCGGCTCCTGCGCCATACCTCGGACGCGTTCACAGAAGACCCGCTGCGCATCCTTCGTGTCGCGCGATTCGCCGCGCGATTCAAAGGCCTGTCCTTCACGATCGCGCCGCACACAATGGAACTCATGGTCCGGATGGTCGCCTCTCGAGAGGCCGACACGCTGCGTCCCGAACGTGTCTGGCAGGAGACCGAGAAGGCGCTCAACGAAGATCGGCCCGACGTGTACTTCGAAACGCTCCACAAATGCGGCGCACTGGCGGTCGTGTTTCCCGAGGTCGACGCACTCTTCGGTGTACCGCAACGGCGACGATGGCACCCGGAGATCGATACCGGGATCCACACGCTGATGTGTCTGCGCATAGCTGCGAGGCTGTCGGCGGATACCGCGGTGAGATTCGCGTTACTTACGCATGATCTCGGAAAGGCGGTCACACCGAAGTCGGTCCTGCCCAGTCACGCCGGCCACGAGGAGCGCTCGGTAGAAATTCTCGAGACGTTCTGCGCGCGGCTTCCTGTACCGAAGCGCTACAGGGAACTTGCCGGTGCGGTTGCCCGCTATCATGGCGCCATACACAGAGCGGACGAGTTACGGCCGGGCACCGTACTCAAGATCATCGAGGGCGCCGACGGTATTCGCAGACCCGAGCGCTTCGGAGCGTTGTTGGTCGCCTGTGAAGCCGATGCTCGTGGTCGTACGGGCTTCGAAGAGTCCGAATACCCGCAGCGTGTGCGGCTGCAGCGTGCGCTCGATTCCGCCCGCGACGTCGACACTAAGGCGCTCGCGGCAACAGCGGAGGGGCGTGAGTTGGGTAAGGCGATCCGGGCAAAGCGGCTTGCCGCGATTGCCGCGACGCTCGGCGATTAGCTACCGCCGTAGATGAGGAGCAGTACACCACCATAGACGCTCGGTTCGAGAAAATCCGCCGTGCTGCGACCGAGGTTGAACTCCAGATCCATCCGGTACGAAATAGGAAACATAAAGCTCGCACTGACGAACTCGAGTTCCAACCCATCCACGGCCGAGTTGTTACGGCCGAAGCTCAGATTGATGAGCTTCTGGCCGGCACGCCACTCGAAGCCGAACCGTCGATCGTTCTCGAGAAAGCTATTAGCGAGAGTCAAAGTCGAACTCGAGAGGAAGTTGAATACGTCGAGACGCGGTAGCACAGCGAGACTTCGCGAATAGTCATACTCCCTCGCGCTGCCATAGACACGCCACCAATCCGTAAGATCGGCACGAAAGTAGACTCCGGTGCCGTCGCTGGTTAGCTCGGTCGTGCGCTGAATCGGCCGGTCCCGCGGACCGACGATGGGGAAACTCAGGTCGATGTCACGACGCTCGAGTTCCACACCGACATTGAAGCGGTCGCCGTGCAGGTAGATCGAGCCCCGGTAGTCGAGGGACTCCACGGCATCCTTCTCGCCCCATTGCTCGACCTCGAGCGACGCGCCGAGCAGACCGAAGCTGTAATCGACTCCGAAGATCAAATCGTCAGTCGAAATATCCGCGCGCTCCGCAGGCAACATGCTGCGCCCGGCGGAGAAGAATAGCCAGGTATCCTCGGTGACACCCCAATTGAACGTGGTGAAGAAACTCTGACTGTCCTGCTCGTCGGTTTGCAACGTCAAACCGACGGCCCAGGGTTCGAAACCGTCTTCGGATTCCTCCTCCTGAGCGAGCGCGACCGAACCGATCCCAACCAGGAAGCAGAAGCCGAGTAGTGAGGCACAGGACCTAGAGCGGGACATAGGCAATGACCCCTGCGAGAAAAAAACGATAGACGGCGAATATCAGAATTCCCATGTGCTCAATTAGTCGTAGAAACACCACGATAGCAAGGAGCGCCGTCACAAAAAAACGCGTGGCTGCAGACGGTGGCTGGCAATAGCTGAATCGGCAACGGACTGAGATTCAGAGCCGGTCGCGAAGATCTCTGCCAGGTAAGTCGTGCTCTATGCCTCGCGTCAGGAGAAGCACCTTGAAGCGCTCGCCCATCTCACCCGGTAGCACGAGGGTCTTAAATGCCTGAGCTTGCTCGACGTCGACACGCCCGCCACCGGTCTCTAGAAACTCTGCGGCGCCACCCTCGATCAGAAACTGGCCCTGCGTCGTAAAGCCTGCGACCGAGAGACCCGCCTCGGCCGCCGCACGCGCACAAGCACTGAAATCCACCCATGCGCTGATGTCCTGCAAACCTGGATAGAGAAACGGGTTGGAGTGCGCACGGTGACGATAGTGGCAGGCGAGCGTCCCGTCAGAACGGGAAGGATGGTAATACTCATGCGCGACGAGCCCGTAATCGACGATCAGTATGGCGCCACGGGTCAGTAGATCGGCGAGACTCGCGACCCAAGGTGCGAGACTGCGCGAGAGCTCGGAGCGGGCTCCTTTGGGCAACACATACCCGAGCCTCGATTCGAGCGTTTCCACCTCGGCACTCAATTCGGCATCGGCTGGCCCTTCGGCCCAGGCAAAGCCGTCCCGCTCGAGCGCGACGCCCAACACCCTCACACCATCCGAGGACTTCACGAAGCGCGTCACGGGAAAAGCGTCGAGCACTTCGTTCGCGAGAATGACGCCCTCGAAGGAACTGGGCGGCGCTTCATCAAGCCAGGTGACTCGATCTTCGAATGCGGCAAGCTGCGAACGCTGGCGCTCGCGGAGTTCGGCACTTGGCTCGAGGATCTGATAACGAAGACGTTGCGTGACGCTTCCATCCAGCGCGGTCAGGATAGTCTCGGCCAGGCGCCCGCTGCCCGCACCGAACTCGTGGATCACGGGTTTGCTCGAGCGATCGAGAACCGGGGTGATCTCGCGTGCCAATGCCCGGCCGAATATGTCAGACAACTCGGGGGCCGTTACGAAGTCACCGGCTGAACCGAACTTGGCGCTACCGCCACTGTAATACCCCAGGCCCGGCTCGTAGAGAGCCCGCTGCATGTATCGCTCGAAGCTGATCCACCCACCAGCCTGCTCCAGTTCCTCACGTATTCGTGAGCTGAGTTCCCGGCTGATGGCTAAAGCCTGATCGTCGGGCTCAGGAATGGGTGGAAGCATCGACCTTCGGCGCCGGGGGCAAGTTGAAAACGCGAATAGTGTAACCTTACGCCCTGCTGAACGTTGTGGAGTAGCGGTGGTCGATTCGGATACAGGCGATTCTATCGCTGGTCGCTGGGCGCTTATTACGGGTGCCGGCCGGCGCATCGGTGCGGCCATTGCCGAAGGCCTGCATGCAGCCGGGACCGATGTCATCGTGCATTACTATAAGTCCGGCGACGACGCCGAGTCGCTCGTGTCGACACTCAACGATGCTCGCGCCGATTCGGCGCTCGCGGTTCAGGGCAATCTCAGAGATAGCGCAGCGCTCACGCGGATGATCGCCGATATCACAACGAAAACGGGGCGGCTGGACATCCTCGTGAATAACGCCTCGAGTTTCTACCCAACGCCGTTGGGATCGATCACGGAAGCGCAGTGGGACGACCTCCTCGGCGTTAACCTCAAGGTGCCACTGTTTCTCTGCCAGGCGGCACTGCCACACCTACAGGCGTCCAAGGGCGTGATCGTCAATATCGTCGACGTCCACTCGCAGCGGCCTCTGAAAAACCATCCCCTCTATGGCGCGGCGAAATCCGGGCTCGCGATGTTGACACGCTCACTCGCAAAGGATCTCGGTCCGGATATCCGTGTAAACGGCGTCTCGCCGGGCGCGATACTCTGGCCAGAGTTCGGGATGTCCGAGTGCGTGCAGCAGAATATCATCGGCAAGACGGCGCTCAAGCGTGCCGGCAAACCAGAAGATATTGCCGCCGCGGTACTATTTCTCGTCCGCGATGCCCCATACGTTACAGGGCAGATTCTCGCGGTCGATGGGGGCCGTAGTACGGGCTGGTGAGCACAGCTCAGTGAGCTCCGAGTAATCGCTCTGCGACCGGCGCACCCGGATGGAGAGAGCCACCCCGAAAAGGAACCGGCGGCGCTACCGGTTTGGACTGGAAAGCGGCCAGACCGCACCTCCCCGTCCCGATGAACTGGAGCGCCGAAGCCAGGGACGCCTCATCCGGATCACCCAGTGCGAACGCCAGTTCGTCACTCGCATTGCAGGTGACGCCGAGACCGTCGAAGTACCCTCCTTCGCCCAAGGCGTTGACCGTCTCGAAGGTTACGGGCCGGAGCAGGAACTCGTCGTCGCAGTAGGAAAATGCGGACTGGCCGACGGGCTTGCCGAACGTAGCACTACCGACGAGCGTAACGACGGTATGCGGAAGTAGCGCATTGATCACGAGCTCGCTTGCGGACGCAGTGCCGCCGGCCGTAATGAACACGACCTGCTGCAGCAGCGTTAGCGAGCCCGGGCGAAACTGAAAGGGCTCGAGTTCGTTCAAAGCGCTCTTGGCGCTGTTGAAGCGTGTCTCCGAGAGAATCTTATCGTTGGCAATCACTCCGCCGATGAGATCCGCGAGCCGCTCCGCCGTAGACACCAGCCCGCCACCGTTGTAACGCACGTCGACGACGAGCGCGTTTACGCTCTGCGACTCGAACTCCGCGAAGGCCTGATCGAGTACCGCGTTGGCCGTGGAGATGAATGTGCGGAAATCCAGGTAACCGACCTTGGCACCGGCGACATCGAAGATTGCCGTCGACGGCAGGGGGTCGATCGTCACGAGAGCTCGAGTGACCGAGACTTCAAATTCTGTACCGTCCAGCTCGCGAACGAGAAACGTACGCGTTATACCCTCGGTGCTTGGCCCAAGCGCAGCAGAGAAGCCTTCGGCCGCGACGATCTGCGCGATCGTACGCCCGTTGATAGCGAGAATCCTCTGGCCGCGCTGGAATCCGACCGCGGCCGCGGGGGAATCCGGGAAGACCTGTGTCAGCCGCAAATCCACGTTGAACGGTGGATCAACGAACCTGGAGCCGAAGCCGTAACCGACGAACTCGCCTTCGCCGAAGAATTGTGCGTCGGCCACGGGTGTCGTGACGAAACTGAAGCCACGATCGAACCGCTCCGGGCGAAAGCGCAAGAATGCCAGCAATACCCCGACCGACGAAAAATCGTTGATATCGAGCCCGCCGTATTTCTGCTGCTGAGCCGGTTCGTCATTGAAGAAATACCATTCCTCCATGATGTCTAGAACTGACTGCTGTTGTACGGCTGTGGAACAGGTCGAGGTATCGTCACTCCCGGTGAGCTGACTACCGCTGCTACCGCTGCAGCCGACGACTGCCGCCGCAGCAAGCAGGGTAATGGCGAACCGTGGCAAGAGCTCGGGCTGCACTCAGCCCTCCGCGGCCCGGGAGGATCTGGAGTCGCCACCAGTTGCCGGCGTCTGCAGCTGCTCGAGCTTGACCAGCATTGGATTCATGTGCGCCATTTCACTCCAGGTCCGGCTGACGGGAATACCGGTTATTGGATGCTCGAGGCCGGGGGTGAGTTCCGCCAGCGGGCAGAGCACGAACGGGTAATGCAATATGTCGGCGTGCGGCAGCCCGAGTTCCGCATCGACGAGCGAGCCGTACAATAGGAGATCGAGGTCGAGACTACGCGGGCCGGCGCCGCTGCCGGATCTCGCCCGGCCGGCGCTGCGCTCGATATCGTTCAGGATCTCCTCGAACGCGACCGGACCCGCGTCGCTCACGAGGTGCAGGACGAGATTCAGAAAATCGTCACCGTCGAGTCCGATGGGCGGGTTGCGATACGCGCTCGACGACTTCACGTGACCGATACGATGCTCCAGTGCCTCGATCGCCTCGAGGATATTTCGCTCGGCATCGATGTTGCTCCCGATACCAATGTAGACGTCAGTCGGCATAGTCGTCCGTGGTACGTTCGATGATGACGCCGACGACCTTGGAACCCTCGATCGCGCCGGGCTTTGCGACGGACAACTTGACCCAGGAAACGCCGAACTCCTCGATGACGATGCGGGCTGCAGCATCCGCGAGCGACTCCACCAATTGAAACTCCGATGCGCCGACGAACTCGATGAGGCGCTTGGCCACATCTTTGTAGTTGAGTGTGCGGTCGATGGTATCGTCGCGTGCCGCGCTTTTCGTATCCGTCGCCATCTCCAGGTCGATGCTGACCTTCTGCTTTACGCGTCGCTCCCATTCCCAGATCCCGATAACGGCATCGATGTCCAATTGGCGGAGGAAGACTTTGTCCATAACGATCCTCAGACGGTCAGCGTGAGTTCGTCGAGTGGCCAGCGCGGTCGCGCCTGGATACGCGGCACCCCCGGTTCGACGGTTTCCCGGCGGCACCATCCTGCATAGGCGATCATGGCCCCATTGTCGGTGCAAAATCTCGGCCGGGGGTAGTAGACGCGAAAATGCCGTTGCTCGCCGGCAAGTTTGAGCCGCCTGCGCAGTTCCTCATTCGCGCCGACGCCGCCCGCAACCACGAGCTGGCCGAGGCCGGTTTCCTCCATGGCTCGCACGGACTTGTCGACGAGCGTATCGACCACGGCAGCCTGAAACGAAGCAGCGATGTTCGCGTGTAACGCGCCGTTCGCCTCATCGGAACCCGCGCGCGACGACTCGCTGTCGAGTTTGAGCCGCACCGCGGTCTTGAGACCGCTGAAGCTGAAATTCAATCCGCGACCACGCATCGGCCGTGGGAAATCGTAGGCTTTCGGATCACCCTCCGCGGCGAGTGCCGCGAGCGCCGGACCGCCCGGATACGGCAGTGACATGAGCCGCGCGATCTTGTCGAAGGCCTCACCGGCGGCATCGTCCAGGGTGTTACCCACCGTGCAATAGTCACCGAGGCCTTGCACCTCCGCCAGCAGCGTGTGCCCGCCCGAGACCAGCAGTGCCATGAACGGAAAATCCGGGGCGTCGTCCTCGAGTCGAGCGGCCAGCAGATGCGCCTCGAGATGGTGGATCGGAATCGCGGGTATGCCGAGCCCGTATGCCAGCGAAGCGGCCAGACATCCGCCGACCATGAGCGCGCCGACGAGCCCCGGGCCGGCCGTATAGGCGATCACATCGAGGTCCTCTAGCATCAATCCGGCGTCTGCAACGACCTCGCAGACGAGCGGCGCCAAGCGTGCAATATGATCGCGCGAGGCGAGCTCCGGAACGACGCCGCCGAAGCGCTCGTGGGTCTCGATCTGGCTGTAGAGCGCCTCCGCCACGAGCCCCTTCTCGGCGTCGTAGATCGCGATGCCAGTCTCATCGCAGCTCGTCTCTATACCCAATACCTTCAATGCGAATCCTCGCGGAATCTTTACAGGATGCCATCCTAAGGGATATTATTGATCGGTTCAGCGCCGGCATCAGCCGGCCTATTTTTCTGTTTAGGAATCATCGATGCCAGGCGTTCGTGTAAGAGAAAGTGAGCACTTCGATGCCGCCCTGCGGCGCTTCAAGCGCGCCTGCGAGAAAGCGGGCGTGCTGACCGAGCTGCGCCGGCGCGAGTACTACGAGAAGCCCACCCAGGAGCGTAAGCGCAAGAAAGCTGCAGCCGTCAAACGTCACATGAAGCGGCAAGCCAGGCAGGTCACGCGACGCACCCGCATGTATTGAGCATCCGGGGGCGATGTTCCATGCCACCGACTCCCACGCTCCAAGAGCGTCTCCAGGAAGATATCAAGACCGCCCTCCGCGCCGGCGATAAGGCGCGCCTGAGTATTCTGCGCCTGGCGATGGCCGCGATCAAGCAGCGCGAGATCGACACGCGCGAGGCGCTGACCGATGACGGTGTGCTGGCGCTCGTCGAAAAAATGGTGAAGCAGTGCCACGATGCCATCGGCCAGTTTCAGCAGGGGAGTCGCGACGATCTTGTTGCGAAGGAAACGGCGGAGATCGACGTTCTCAAGGCGTATCTTCCCGAGCCGCTCGACGAAGCGGCGACGCTCGCACTCGTCGATGAAGTCATCGCCGCTACCGGAGCAAGTTCATTGAAAGACATGGGACGCGTCATGGGCAAACTGAAGACCCGCGCGGCCGGTCAGATCGACATGGGCAAGGTCAGCGGGATCGTCAAGAACCGTCTCGTCGAGCAGTAGCGGGACTACTGTGCGGAACGCATCGCGACTTCCTGGTCGCAACCTAGTCTCAACATCTCGAAGTGCGGTGAATAACGCCAGACGAACTGGGCCGTGACGGGCTCGGCGAAATATTCGGAATCCTCGAGGACGATATTGATTAACGCGTGCGTGCCATCGTCATTCAAGCTGTAACGTTCGACGACATGCTTCTTGGCGCCCGAGGGGATACCCGTGCCGGAGCCGTAGGGCGAACGATGATCGGCGAAGCCTGCCGTGTCGACGACGAGCGTCTCACCTTCCCACCAACCGATGGAATGCCCTTGCAGCGTTCGTTCACCGTCGTGCGGATGCACGCGCCCATCCATATAAATGGTTCGCTCGGTCCCGTAGAACTCGTTCCTGAACGTGATGACGTCGTCACTGAGTTCCATCTCGCTCAAGTAAAGATAGGATGACAAAATAAAGGGCGTCGGCCAGGTGATGCATTGGAGCGTCGGATTCAGTAACTGCGTGTACGCAGCCTTGGCCGCTTCACCCCGCGCCGTTAACGGCTTCTCCGACAACATGACGACGAAGTTCTTGAGCGACGAGCGCTCGCCCTGCCAGACTCCTTCGAGACTCCCGGTGCTCGCGATGGGACCCTCGTGCGTGTTCTGCGTCGTGCTGTTCCACGACACCATCGTCGCACCGTCGGACGTTTCGAGAGACGACAGTAGCCCGTGATGCCGGTCGGGACGTCTGTCGGGATTCGCGCGAATGGCAACGCTGTCACCGGGGGTGAACGAATCGTGTGACCAACCGCTGCGGCTCATGACGGGCGTCGGGTCGGTTTCGATGAGCCACTCGTTCCCGTTCTCGTCTTCGACGGTCAGATAGACGTGCGGGTTGGTCCACTCGTAACGGATGACCGTGCCCTCGAACGCGACGACGCGCTCCAGATCGAAGCCCGTGTGGCTGTGATGCGCAATCGATGCGGCCGATAGCAGACCGGCCACCACCAAAAACATGGTTACACAGAATCTCACGGTGGCGTCACGACCTCAGTCGTCGATATGAATCAGGTACCGACCTCGACCAGAGCGATCTGATTGACGGCGCTGCACGCCAGCACGAGGTTGCCGTCGGGCGTCGCCATCATGTGGCGAACGACACCGCCGCCGGAAGGAATCGCCCAGGTCTGGAAATCCTCGGTTTCCGTGTCGAAGCGTACGAGCGTATTCGGCCGCGCGAAGGTCTCGACGTACCAGAGCACGTTACCTACCGACGCGATGCCGTAGGGCCGTGAACCGGATCCGCCGGGAGAGAGCCATTCCCGGACGTCGCCCGTCTCAGGGTCGAAGCGGCCGATCTGTCCGCGCGGGTAGTCCGTGTACCAGACCACGTCGTCCGGGGTGAGAGCTATGCGCCGCGGTCGCGAGGCCGGATTTGGCAACTCGTATTCGGTGATCTCGGCCGTCTCGGGGTCGATACTGCCGACACGGTTACCGCGGAAATCGACATACCACGGCACGCCCTCGGAGTTGACCTGGATGCCGTATGGGTACGTACCGGAGGTCGGGGTCGCCGAGATCGTCATCTCTTCGGTCTCGGGGACGAGCCTGCCCACATGGCCCGACTGCATCGTGAACCACAGCGTGCCCCGCTGATCGAGGATCGGCGTGTGCGGGCCGCGAGTGCCCGCCGGCACATGATACTCAGCTACGTCCCCCGTAGCCGGATCCAGCCTGCCCACATACGCTTCGTTCACGGCTGTGAACCAGATACCGCCCGTGCCGTCCTCGACGAGACCGTGCGGCCCGGAGTCAGGTGTCTCGAGCTGGAACTCGCGCATTTCACCGGACGTGGGATCAACGCGTCCGAGCTTATTAACGAACTGGCCGGTCCACCAGATCGAGCCGTCGGCGGCCCAGAGTGGATCGTGCGGCCTCGATCCCAGTGTTGGAGCGAGCCATTCGCTGATCTTGACGGTCTCGGGGCCCGGGATGAGCACGGGCGCCGTGTCCGGCTTCGTTGGGAAGTTCGTGGCCAGGTAGTCGACAATGACGTCGGCCTGCTCACTCGGCAGCAGCATCATCGTGGCGAGGAGCTTCTGCCAGCCCGCGTGATCGTTACCCACGTAGTTGGGAACGAAGTCGAGCTGGTGGCATGCGATGCAGAGGCCCTCGACCATCGCTTTTCCGTCGCCATCGGGCAACACGACGGGCGGTCTGTTGGGCTGAGCGAAAAGATTCGCCGAAAAAGTTACCGCCCCTATGAATGCCACCGCCAGGAATGTTGTTGTTGTCGTTCTCGGTCGCATCGTTCGTTACCTCCCATCAAGGAACCGTTGGTATCCGCGCATGAAGAATAACCTAGTGCAAATATAACTTCCCCTAGCCGCAGCTCGACGCCATTACCATTAACACTCGTTCACGTTAGTCTTTGCCCCAGCGCCAACGCAGTTTCTCGCCCTTGCTCCAGCAGATCACGATGAGTCCCACCGTGGTAGGCGCCAGGTACGTATAGAATAGGCGGTTCTGGCCGGGCGGGAAATAGCGGATGCCGCCGAACAGCAGGACGAGATAACCCAGAAGCACGAACCAGCCCTGCCAGGTGACGGGGAACCCCAGCCCCAGCCATAGCGCTTAGCGGGAAACCAGTACGTTATCTCCTTGTCACCCACGGACCGTCACCTAACCCCTACTCGAGTATCTCTACGGTTCGCCATATTCGTTTCCCGCTATTTTTCTCCATCATCCGACCGTGGTAGGTTGGATACTGTGATATCTATCGGGGACGGCAAGAGCAATGAGCTGTCGCAGCGTTACAATGCTAACAGCACTCGCAATCTGTGTGATTTGGGGATCCGCGTACGCGCAAGACAATGACGACCCGGATCCGTCGGCCCACGGCGGCGACATCTCGGGCGTCTGGACCCACAGCCCGCCTGAGTACGAGCGCGACTTCTGGCGGTTCACACCGACCCCACCACCGATGACCGCCTGGGGCCAAGAGCGCTACGACGCGGCACGGCCGACCTTCGGCCCGCGTGGCGTCATGCAGACCGAGTCCAATGACTCGGTCTACGACTGCTACCCACCGGGAATACCGCGCGTCTACTTCCATCCGTTCCCGATGGAGATCATCCAGCTCCCGGGACGGGTGATCATGCTCTACGAGTACCACCACGTCGTTAGGCAGATTTACACTGACGGCCGCGGCCACCGCACGGACCTCGCACCGTTATGGGTCGGGGATTCGATCGGGCACTGGGAGGGTGACACGCTCGTCGTCGAGACCGTGAACTTCAACGACCAGACCTGGATCGACCGCGAAGGCCTGCCCCACAGCGAGGAGTTCCGCCTCGTCGAACGCTTTCAGCTCGTCGATGAGGATACGCTTGGGATCGGCTTCTACTTCGAAGACCCGATCGCTTTCACGGAGCCGTGGGAGAGTGAGCGGTTTTACACGCGCGTCGACTGGGATATCGAGGACTTCGCCTGCATGGAGCGCAACCAGAGCGCCGTCTTCGATGCGCTCGAGCAGCAGATCCGCGACTATGAGAGCGGCCAGAACGAGACCGGCACGAACTGAGCCGCTCGATTTCCTAGGGCGGTAGCGATGCTAAGTAGGCCACGATGGCGAGCATGTCGTCGGACGACAAGTTCGCAACGATGGGTGCCATGATCGGGCTCACGCGTGTGCCCTGCTTGTAATCCCAGAGCTGGCGCATCGTGTAGCTCGCCGTACGACCCGCGATGGAGGGGATCGCAGCGATGCCCTGCTGCCCGGGCCCATGACAGATACCGCACTGGATAGTCTTGCCGGCCCCCGTGGCCACGAGTTCCTCGCCTTTCGCGAGGCTGCCAACAGGTACGTAGGTTACGAAGCCGCTGCGCGGATCGCGAATAATCTCCGTTTTCTCAGGGTGCTCCGGGACCTCGATGATGCGGTTTCCCAGCGGCATCGGCGGAGCACCAGGGATCGGCACCATGAGCCCACCGTTCGTCAGACGGACCGCCGGCGCCGCTTCGGATTCAACGACGCGGATCCACTGGCGAAACGGAATGGACGAGAAGTACTCGGCGATCTGCTGCTTCTCCTCGTCCGTGAGGCCCTTGGGCATCCTACCCATCTCGTTCGTGTTCTCCTTGCGCGGGTCCGAGTTGTGGCGGTCGCCCTTCTCGAACGCGTCGAGCTGCTGGAGGATGTACTCCGCGGGCAGGCCGGCCACATGGGCGTTCTCCATCTTGCCCTGGCCGTTGGGGTAGTGGCAGAGACTGCATGCCCTGATTCCCCTGTCCTCGGCACCGTGGGCCACGATGTCCGGCATCTCCGGGTGGTCGCCCGGATACCAGTCTGCGGGCCCATAGCCGTCATTGGCCTCCGCCTCGGTGAACGTCGCTGTCGTATCGGGCAGCGTGTGCTTGACGACGGTGTCGTCCGGCCGATCGTTGGTCGGGCTCCGGCAATCGCGCGGATTGGTCGTCGTAACGGGGCAGGGCGGTGCGATGCGCGAGTCCGGCCCTAGCGGAGTCAGGAATCCGTAGGCCCAGTCCGGCCAATCCGATGCTTGTTGTTCTGCAGGCTGTGCAACGGGCCCGCCGCCTGGAACGATGATGCCGAGCAGCCCGACGGCGAGGATTCCTATATAGCGCTTGATGCGGCCCCCGAAAATTCAAGTTCAAACGTAATCAACAGCCGCCGGGCATCTGAGTTCGCCCGCCGGCTACCGTTCGCAGCTTCGCTGATACTGCGCGATTTGCGGGTCCTGATCACCCGGCACTGGGCGATGGACCGGTCTGTTCGGGAGGTTTTGCACCCGGCCGGTTTTCCTCCATCTCGGCTAGAAGCTCCGCGACGAGTTTCTCCATCGTCGTCAGTTGCTCTTCGTTGAGTTGTTCCAGGCGCTCGTTGAGTTTGTCGGCATTGAACTCCGCCATGGGTGTCCCCTCCTGTTCTTTTTCTACTCGGCCGACGTTGCATGTCGGCAGATGCAGTTTAACGCATCTGAATGAGCCTGGCGAAAGCAACGGCGCGCCGACGAAATCGATCTGCGTTCCTTCACCGTCACTCCGTCGGCACGAGGCGCTCGAGTTCCTCGAGCCAGTTTTTGACGATGACGATTTGGGGGGGAG
>PVBE012020565.1_pt1 | contig 25712 bp, 19 predicted proteins | sample 1631181 | NCBI WGS metagenome assembly PVBE01 (sample SAMN08397723, study PRJNA350692) | Marine metagenome, whole genome shotgun sequencing project. | isolation source: water | place: Pacific Ocean | collected 2012-04 | reverse complement strand
GACTTGCGCCGCGAGCGTGGGTCAGATTCGTTCGCGACGACCGAGCGCAACCGCAGGCGTACCAGAGGTACGTCGAGGATTGGGCGACCGAGCCGCGGGCGAAGATGGCGTGCGCTCGTGGATGCGAGGCGCCTGTTTATTCTTGGACACACCCTCAGCTCGCGCGGGCCTCGGCGGCGTCGGTCCACTTCCAGGACTGCGCCCCGAGGGCCATGCCGCCGAAGATCGCCACCCCGGTGATCTCGAACGCGAAGGTCGGCGCGAAGAGGCACAGGAAGAAGCCGCTGACGAACACGGCCGGCGCAGCCAGCATGCGGTTGTCGATGAACGAGGCCACGACCGCCGAGCCGGTGGCGAAGACGAGCAGCATCAAGCCGAACGCCGCGGGCACGGTCACGTCGGTGTACGCCGCGTAGGGCCACACGAGCATCGCGCCCAGACCGCTCAGGCGCGTGCCCTTGACGAACGATTGGCTGACCTCGGTCGCCTTCAGCGCGTGCGCGAGCGCCCTTTGGGTGATGGCCATGAGGACCGCGAGCCACCACGGTCGAACAGCTCGCGGCGCCTGGGCCGCGCGGACCCGCGCGAGGCCAGCGTGGAACTGTGGTTGGTCGCGGACGGCGGTCGCGCCCGCCGAGAGGACCTGCAAGCGTGCCTGGCAGTGGGCGCGGCTCGCGGTCATGCTCCGTCCACGTCCGTTGGCGCCGATGCTTCGCGGGCTAAAGTCCGGCGCCTGACGGTCGATGTACGAGGCGGAGCACACGGATGTGCCCCGCAATGACCACGGAGGGTCCACGATGTACACCGACGTCAACGAGGCGTTGCACCGGCTGTTCGAGGTGATCGAAGTCGCCACCGACAGCGAAAGCCCCATCGCAGAGCTTGCCGAGCAGGTCGCGCGTGTCGACGCGCTGGACCGACGGCTGCGCAAAGCCGCCACCGAACGCACCGAGCGCGAGATCGACGACACGGCCGTCGCCGTGGTGTTGCTCGGCAAGCAGGCGGTGGAGGAGGTGGCGCGCGAGCTGCTCAAGGCGTGGGCGCCGACCGGGCTTTTGGAGGCGGAGGAGTGCCCCTTCGATCTTCGCAGGCCCTTGTCGCCGATCGACGCTAACGTCGGCGCCAGCGGCCCCGGCCATACAGCAGCAGGGTGAGCAGCAGGCAGGCGTAGGCGAACGCGTCGCCGATGACCTGGTACACCGTGGCCCCGCCGAGAATCGGGACCGCCCACAGCAGGGTCTCGGCGTCGGTGACGCGGCTGGTCTTCACCACGCGGCCCACCGGATCGACGAAGGCGCTCACGCCCGTGAGCGTGGCGCGCACCATCGGCGCCCGAAACTCGATGGCGCGCGGGATGGTCAGCACGAAGTGCAGCCAGCGCTCCGCCGTGTCGCCAAACCAGTCGTCGTTGGTCATGTTCACGAGCACATGCGGCCGCTGGTCTGCGAGCCCGCGCGCGAACCCCGGCAAGATGCCTTCGTAGCAGATGAGCACCCCGAAGCGGACGGGGCCGCCCTTGTCCTTCCAGAGGTCGCCCTCGACCACCCGCAGCGACTCGCCGGGGGCGAGATTCCCGAGGGTCGGGATCTTCCTGTAGATGGATGGGAAGTGCTCGACGAAGGGCACGTACTCGCCGAAGAGCAGCAGATAGACCTTGTCGTACGCCCCCGCGACGGTGCCATCGCGGTCGAGCAGCCATGCGGTGTTGTACGGCGTGATGGGGAAGTCGCCCTCCCAGCGCGGCTTCTCCCGCGGCAGGTAGCTCGTGCTGCCGAACATCAGCGGGACGTCGAAGCCGCGGATGGGCGCGTGTCGGTCCACCTTGCGAGTGCGGTTCTGGAAGTCCATCCGGAAGTCGGACACCAGCGGAGCCTTCGCAGGGGGGAAGCGCCTGGCGTTGCGCGGCAGGTAGAAGTCGCCGAACGGGCGCCGCACGCGGTAGCTGCTCTCCGGCCAGACGACGAGCTCCGCGCCCTCCGCGGCGAGCTTCGCCGAGAGAGTCTGGTGAATCAGCAGCTGGTTGGCGCGCTTCTCGGGCGTCTCGGTCATGAGGATGCCGATGTCGCCCTCGACGATGCCGACATTCAGCTTCTTGGCGGCCTCGGCGCGCGCGTCGATCTGCACGATGCGCACGCCGCCGTAGACGAGGGTGGCGCCGAGCATCGCGGCCGTGACCCAGGCGACGCGCTTCGGGCGGTCGCGACCCTCCACGCGGGCGCGCAACCACAGGTAGAGCGTCGCGTTGAAGCGGTAGACGAGGAAGGTGACGGCGTGGACCCCGAAGAGGTCGCAGACCTGCATCATCGCCGTGAACGGGTACTGGCTGTTGCCCATGTAGGCGGGGAAGATGCGCGGCATCGCCATCTCCACCGCCACCATCGCGAGCGGCGCCACCCACGCCACGCCGACGCTGGTCGTGTTGACGATGCGGTTGACCAGCCACGCCCAGATGCCCCACATCAGCCCCAGCTGGACGCTGTGCAGCAGCAACCCAAGAGCGGCGATGCTCCAATGCAGCCCACCGAAGGTGACGAGCATCGCGCCGATCCAATAATAGCCGCCCGCGAACGTGATGGTCCCGGCGAAGAGGCCCCACCAGAACGCCTGCCTCGGCGCCTTGTCGCGCAGCACCCACATCAGCGGGACGTGGGCGATCCAGATCAGGAAGAAGAGGTTGACGTCCGGGGCCCACGCGGTCGGAAACGCGAGGAAGGTGAGCACCCCGGAGAGCGCGCACAACAGCACGTCACCCAGGCGGAACCCGCCCCTGCCCTCCGTCATCCGTCGGCGCGCGCCGGGACCTGAGAGTTCGGTCCGATGCACACGCGCAACGCGCCCGGAACCAGCTCGAAGCGCGCCGGCAGGCGGCCCGGCTGCTCGCCGTCCATGTCGATGAGCACCTCGAGCCCGTCTTCGGCCGGCTCGGCGTGCACCACCTTGGCGCGATGCACCTCGATGCGCGGGTTGCCCATCTTCACGTGGTCCCCGCGGTAGAGCTTCGGCAGGCCGCGCGCGAGCTCGATGGTGCCCATGTCGCCCATCACAACGACGTCGAAGAGGCCGTCGTTCATCTCCGCGTCCGGCGCGACCTTCATGCCGCCACCGAAGTAGCGGGCGTTCGCCACGACACCGTTGTAGAGCGTGCGTGTGAACGGCTCGCCGTCGTCGAGCCGTAGCCGGACGGGCTGGTTGCGATAGCGCAGCGCGGCCTTCGCGACGCCGACCAGGAAGCTCGCCTTGCCGCCGAGGACCTTCGAGCTGTTGTTGACGAGCTTGTCGACCAGCCCCGACACCCCGAAGCTCGCGATGTTGATGAAGTAGGCGGTCTGTTCAGCGCCCGAGTGCGCGACGTACGTCAGCTTGCCGGCGTCGACGCGACGGCTCTTGTCGCCGACCAGGTCGATGGCCTCCAGCGCCTCATTCGGCATGCCCAGCGTCCGCCGGAGGTCGCCGCCGGTGCCGGTGGGCACCACCGCGAGCTCGGTGTCGCGGTCGATCGGCGCCCCGTCCGCCCCGAAGAAGCCGTTGACCACCTCGTTGTGGGTGCCGTCGCCGCCCACGGACACGATCCGTCGCGCGCCGCCTTCGATGGCCGCCCGCGCGAGCTCGGCCCCGTGCCGCGGCCGCTCGGTGAAGGCGTGCTCCACGTCGCCGAGCTTCGCCCGCAGCCGCTGCGCGAGCTCCGGCCAGCGGCGACCCGTCCGCCCGTTGGCGCTCGCAGGGTTGACGACGACGAAGGTCCGCATCAGTCCCCCAATCCTGCGGCGACGAGGCAGGCCCATGCGTGGACGGGACGTCCGACCTCGGCCCGCAGATGCTCGACGCACGACACGCCCGCGGTCACGACCGGCAGGTCCGGCGCGTCCGCGGCCGCCTCTCGGGCGACCGTGCCGGCGTGCACCGGGTGCGTCTCCGCATAGCCGGCGCCCGACCCGCAGCAGCCGCCCTCCTCGCGATGCATCACCGTGTCGTGGACTTCGCCAGAGACCACCTGCGCCAGCAGCGTCCGCGGCTCCTCGTACACGCCCAGCCCACGGCCGAGTCGGCACGCGTCCAGGTAGAGCACGTCGCCCTCGAAAGCCGGCTTCAGGCCGTCGAGTCGCCCCGCGAGCGCCTGCGTCAAGTGCCGCACCTCGATGTCGAGGCGCATCTGATTCAATGTCACCGCGTCCCCGGCGTCTACGCAGACGACCCGCTCGGCGGCCTCAAAAGAGCGACGTACGCGGCCCTGATGGCCATGAAAGGCGGCGGTCTGCCCCGACTCGTGCAGGCGAGCGCCCGCGTGGGTGACCGCGACGCGAGCGGGCGTCTCCCCGGCGGCTCGCAGCAGACGAACGGCCGCGGCGACGAGCGCCTCCGACGCGTAGCCGGGCAGCAGACCGACGCTGCCAGAATCCGGCAAGCCTGCGTACGTAGCCGTCTCCGCCGGCGGCAGCCGTCCCCACTCCAGTAGCGCATCAGGGGCCAACCGGGCGTCGACCGCGGCGGCACGGGCCTCGTAGAGCGTGCCCGCCACGTCGTTCGAGTGCTTGCAGACGGCCTCGCATCGACGGCACCCGGTGCAATGCGTGACGAGCTCGGCCGTCGCCGCATCGAGCGTCGCGCGCCCCCGACGTACGTCGTCCAGCCGGGTCATCAGCGCCCATGGCGTCACCGTCTCGCGGCACTCGGCCTCGGTCACCGGGCAGGCAAAGCGGCACAGCTTCGGGCAGAAGGTGCAGGTCGCGATCTCGTGTCGTCGCCGTTCGAGCATCACCCCACCTCCGCGAGCGCGGCGTGGAAGGACGCGGCCAGATCGTCCCATCCCTGCGTACGTCGCGGCTTTCCGCGGCCATACACCGTCGCACCTTCGGGCCGAAGGTCCCAGAGTTCGATGCCCTTCAACCCGCGCACCCCTGCGCCGACCTCGGCGCGAACACAGGCGCGCAGCGCGACCAGCGGCTCGGTGGCAGCCTCCACAGACGGCTTCGGGAATCGCTCGGCTTGCAAGGCGACGGCGGCGTCCGCCTCGATGGTCTGACCCGCCTCGACGCCATCGAAGCGATCAGCCTCCGCGGCGCCTCCGACAAGGCACGCCAGCAGTCGGACCTGCCGGGCATGACGGTCGAGCCGCCACCACGCAGGGGCGACGCCGGCCCGCAGCACCTGAGCGACGCCGTCCATCGCCGCGCTCCAGCCGCGAAAGGTGCGCGCCCGGAACGCTCGGTCGACCGGGACCCGCCACGCCTGCAGGTGCACGTCGACGACGCGCCCGGCCTCGGGGTTGCCCAGCAGACAGCGCGCGAAGTCCGGCCCGGTGGCCCGCCGCGGCGAGACGGTCGCTCGGGTCAGGCGTCCGGAAGGCAGCGCGGCGCGCACCGCGAGGGCGGCGTCGGTGAGCTGGCCGTAGCGTGGGGAGGGTCGCAGGCGGTCGTCTGCGGCGAAGCTGTCGGCCACCGAGCGCGCGTACAGGCCGCTCGGGACCGCGCCCAGCGTCAGCCCCTCCTCGAAGAGCGACGCTTCGATCTCGGCCCACGGGGCCTCCCCCGAGACGTGGGCCACGCGCGCGACCCGGTCCACTCCCAAAAGCCCGCTCATCCGCGGCCCTCCGCGAAGAGCTTGCCGGGGTTGAGCACGCCGGCCGGGTCGAGCGACGCCTTCAGCGCCAGGAACCAGCGCCGCGCCTCGCCGTGCTCCGATGGCATGTGTGACGCGCGGGAGAGGCCCGCCCCGTGGTGATGGGCGATGACGGCGCCCTGCGCCTGGGCGGCGTCGAGACCCGCGCGCCAGGCCGCGTCGTAGCGGCGGCGCATCTCCGCGGGGTCGCGCCCGCTGCCGGCGAAGGTGAAGTAGATCGAGCAGCCGCCGGGGTAGGCGTGGCTGAAGTGGGCCATGACCACCACGTGACGCGACACCGCTTTGCGAACGGCGGCGTAGAGGCCGCGCAGGCGCGCCCAGGTGGTGGCGACCTCGAAGGTGTCGACGAAGCCGCCGCCCTCGTAGACCCCACTCTGCTTGTAGGAGACGTCGTAGCGGTGCGCGAACCACGCGCGTCCGGGCTCCTCGCCCAGGTCGCGGGCGCCCACCCGGAGCGCGGCACGGGCGATCGCGTCGTCGGTGGCCTTCGCCTCGGCTGCGCTGCCTTCGGCCATCGTGACCAGCAGCACCTTGGGAGGCATGCGCTCGATCAGCGCGTTGACGATCCGCGGGTGGCCCAGGGCGAGCCGCAAGACAGTCCCCTTCCCACCCGCGCCGCCCTTCAGCAGTTCCTTGAGCTTGCTGCTCGGCCCCCCGCTCTTGCTGCCCTCGGTGCCGACCATCGCCGTGTCGAGCGGGTCGTACATGCGCAGGACCGCGGGGCGCAGCCCGGCCTGCATGGTCTCGCGCATCACCTCGAGGGCGGCGTGCACGTCGGGGGCGAGCCAGCCCCGGAAAGCCCGGGCCGCCGGCACTGGGTGCACCCGCAACGTGGCCGAGGTGATGATGCCGAGGGTGCCCTCGCTGCCGACGATGATCTGGTTCCAGTCGGGGCCGGAAGTGATCGCACCGACCCTCGGCGTGCGTCGCAGCACGCCGTCGCCGGTGACCACCTCCATGTCGAGCACCATGTCCTCGATCTTCCCGTAGCGGCTGCTGCATTGACCCGCAGAGCGCCCAGCCAGCCAGCCGCCGACCGTCGAGCACAGAATGCTCGACGGGAAGTGCCCGAGGGTGAGCCCGCGGTGCTCCAACCGCCGCTCGAGAAGCTCGCCCATCGCGCCCGCCTCGACCTCGATCTCACCCGCCTCCGCGTCGATCCGCCGGATCGCTTTCAGCCGCTTGAGGTCGACGACGACGCCCCCGCGGTCCGGAAGCGTCGCCCCGCACACACCGCTGCCTGCGCCGAAGGGCACGATCGGCACCCGCCCGGCCGCACAACGTCGCACCACCGCCGCCACTTCTTCGGGTGAGCCCGGCCAGACGATGGCCTCCGGCAACTTCGGCGCGTCGCCGACGAGACGGTTGAGCTGACAGCGGGGCCACAGGTCACGGCTGTACGCGACGCGGTCCGGCGGAGTGGTCGAGACGTGGGTCTCGCCGACATCGGCGCAAAGCCCTGCGATGAGGTCACTCGGCATCGGACGTCGGCTTACCGCGTGCCCGGTCGCTGCGCAACCGTCGCCTTGTCCGGTTCTCCGCGCGCGCAGTATGCGTTGGCGAGCCGTCGGAGCGTGTGGTCCATCCACCACCCATGGAGGAGTTCCTCACCGACAGGCCGACGGTCGGTCGTCGCGACTGAGAAGAACGCAGCACGGCCTGGGCCGGCACCCCGGGGTCGGGCGCGGCCCAGACGGGCGGACAATCAGATCTTCGACGAATGGGAAGACGGGTTCTACGACTGCTGAGCCCGCCCTACCGCCGGGGGACGCCCTCGGCGACCCACTCCAACGACGGTCCTGCCAACACCCGAGGGCGCGATTCCGGCTCTGAGCAGGTCGCGGGTCGCGTCGCGGGGTTGAGCCGCGGTCGGCCCACCCGCTCAGAGCCAGAATCGCGCCCACACCCGACCTCTGTTCCCCCTCGGGGCCAGCGCGTAGGGTACGGCTGCTCCGGGGCTGGGAAGGAGATGGCACATGGACGGTGAACGACTCGGCAACGCGATGAATGTGTTGCACGCGTGGCTCCAACGCCACGATCTTGCGCCGGACGAGACCCGTCGCGATTGGGGCGAGTTCCGGGCCGACCTCGAGACGGTGCACGGACACGCGGAGGAGGTCGCTGCGGCCCTCGAGGCGCTGCTCCCGGTGATGGATCCCGACGAAGCGTCGCAAACGCGCCACGCTGCGAGTGAGCAGATCGCGGACGCCGCCGCGCTCCTCCACGTCTCCGGCGACCGGACCCGCGCCCGCGTGCTGCTGCAGCGTGCGGTCGAGCTGGCGGCCGGCGTGCCCGAAGCGCAGCTGGTGCGCGAGGCGGACCAGCACTTCGGCGACTACATCCAGCTCGTGCATGCGTGGTGGCTCTTCCGTCAGGAGCGGCGCGACGAGGCGCTCGCGGTCGCGCGTCGTCTCGCACCGCGCGCCTCCGGGCAGATCAAAGTGTCGGCGCAGGCGTTGGTCGACGCGCCGGAGCCGATCAGCAAGGCCCCGGCCCTGGGCACGCTCAACGGCTTCGGTCTGACCCTCTACGGGCGTCGCAACCCCGGCCCGGACGGGGCCTACACCGCGACTCGGTTCCTGGCGGCCATCTTCGTCCCGGTGCTTCCGCTCGACGCGTGGCGCGTGGCAGCGGCCCCAGAGGGCGGCTTCTACTTCCTCGGCAAGGTCCCGCTCAGCGGGCTGACCCGCACCTGGCGCCGACTCGCGTTGATGACGGTGGTCGCCGCGGTGGCCGCGGGGGCGTGGAGCGCCCACACGAGCTCGCCGACGTATCGGGCCGAGCGCGCGTGGGAGGCGGCCAGCGCCCTCGAAGCGGGCGGTGACGCCACCGGGGCAACAGACGCCTACGCGCGGCTGGCCCGGGACTTCGCAGGCTCGCCGAGGGGCGCCGAGGCCGCGGACGCCATGGTCCGGCTGCTCGTGGGCGACGGCGCGGACGCCAAGGTGCTGCTGAAAGCGGCGAAGCGGTTCCGGACGCTGCCGGTGGGCTCGCGCGGGCGAGCGGCCGGCGAACGGTTGTCCCATGCCCTGCTCACGCGCGGCAACGCGATGGCGGAGGGCGACCTCGAAGGCGCGCTGGATCTGCTGAGGGCGGGTGAGAAGGTCGCGCCGACGAGCCAGAAGGCTGCGCTGAAGGACGCCCGCGGCGCGGTCCAGACGAAGCTCGCCCACCGCGGCGCGAAGGACTGGCCGCTCGACGCGATCCGCGCGTATGCCGCGGTGGGCGGGCATCCCGACGCGGTGAAGGCGGCCGACGCGCTCGTCGCGAAGCTGGGCGACGGACCGTCGGTGTGGGCCGAGCTCACGCCGGCGATCGAGGCGCTGCAAGGGCACGCGTCGCGCCAACCCTCCGTGACGCCGGCGCTGAAGGGCGCGACCGCGCATATGGCCGCCGCGAAACGGCACCAGGCGAGCCCCGAGCGCGCGCAGCTGATCGCGAGCGGCGACGCGGCGGCGCTGAAGGCCGCGCTCGCGAAGACGCCCGGTGACCAGGAGGTCGGCGCGGCCCTTGCGCGCAAGCTGCGCGAGAGCGGGAAGGCGGACCAGGCGATGAAGGTCGTCGCCGCGCTCGGAGAACCCGGCGTCCTCGTCCGCGCGGCGTGCAACGAGCTGGCCGCGCTGCAGATCGAGCTCGGCCAGCTGGAGCCGGCCGAGACCCTGCTCAAACGCCAGCTCCGTACGCGGCTACCCCCATTCGAGCAGGCGCGGCGCGCGTACGCCAACGCGTCCAAGCAGAAGCAGCAGGGGCTCATCGACATGGCCCAACGCGGGATGTTGCCGCAGGGCGTCTCCTCGAAGCTGATGCGCGAGACGACCGAGCAGGGCAAGCAGCGCGTCTTCAGCGAGTGGATGGCGAAGCGGCTCGAGAGCGATCAGGAGCTGGCTCGGCTGCGCGACGCCTACACGCAGCTCGCGGACGTGGTGCCGCTCGCGCTCCAGCTCGGCCAGGTCGAGCTGCGACGCGCGAATGCGGCGTCGGGCGAGGCGCGCAAGAAGCTGCTCGACGAGGCCGAGCGCGCGTTCCTGTCCATCCAGGCCGAGGCGTCGGGTGCCGCGGCGTATCACCTCGGCCTGGGGCAGGTGTACCACCGGCTCGGGAAGTCCGAGGAGGGTGAGAAGGAGCTGCGCACCCTGGTCGAGCGCGGCGAGCCGGAGATCTCATTGGCGGTCGCGAGCGTGTACCGCGAGCTGGGCCTGCTCCAGCGAGGCCGCGAGACCGCCGAGGCCGTCTTCGAGAGCGCCACCATGCCGCTCAAGAGCCAGGCCGCGATCGTTCGCGCGCTGCTCTCGACCAACCACGCGGAGCAGAAGGCCTGGTATGCGAAGGCCGACCCGAAGGATGAGTTCGTCAGGACGAGCCTGCTCCAGATCGAGGGCGCGGAGCTGATGTCGAAGGGTGAGGACGCCGCAGCGGACGTGAAGTTCGCGAAGGTCGCGGCCGCCTTCGAACGCGACGCCGCCCATGACGGCAGCTCCGCCAACAACGCCGCCATCGCCTACGAGTACCGGTACGGCTGCACCGGCGACGCCAGACATCTCGCGTCCGCCGCGCAATTGATGGATGCGGCGCTGCGGCTGAGCCCGGACAACGCGCTGCTCGTCGCCAACACCGCCTCGCAGCTCGAGTATCGCTTGCTGACGGAGGTGGTCTCCGACCTGTTGCCGATGCGCCAGCTGCGCCTGGGACGCGGCGAGGTGAGCTCGGTAGTGGACGCCCTGCTCCAGGGGCCACAGCGCGCGAAGCTGCGCGAGCGCATCCGCAACAGCCCGCACCTGCGGCGACTGCTGGAGCTGAGTCGCCAGGAGGAGGTGCTCGCCCCGGGGCGCTCCGGGCCGTATTACCGGCAGCTCGGGTGGCTCGTCCGGGTCGAGGACGAGCGCGGGTTGAAAGCCCTGCGCGCCCGTATGTCGCGGGTCAGCGGGCTCGACCACGGTGACGCGCTGGTGCAGCGCGAAGCCTGGCTCTCAGGATCGAAGGACGACGAGGTCCGCACGAAGAACGCCGAGTCACTCGAACGACTCGGCAAGCTCGAGGCGCGGGTGAGAGGCGCCCCGGCCAAGGCCGTCGCGGCGATGCTGAAGGCGAGCGCCTTGGGCTCGCTCGCCTCGGTGGAGGACACGCTGGAAGCGTCGAAGCGCGCCGCCTCCGCGTGGCGTGCGGCGCTCGTCTGGCCCGAGCTCGGCGCCCGGCGGCAGCTCGGAGACGCGCTGCTCTCGGTCGCGCTCCACCGAGCGCTGACCTCCGTCCCGTCCCTCGTTGGCGCCTGGAAATCCGAGGGCCGCGGGCTCGGCGCCAAGGGCTTCCTCGTGAAGCACCGCGCCAATGCGCAGCTGGTCGCGGCGCTGCATCCCGTGCCCGAGATGGTCGAGGCGACCCTCCACTTCGAGCACGCCGCGAAGTCGCTGCCGAAGCGTTCCGATTGGGTCATCGGGAAGGCGAGCGCCAACCCCTCACTCGTGCAGGCCGGGCTGCCCGCCTTCGCCCGCCCGGTCGCAAATCTGCGCCAGCAGCTCGTCGCGACCCTCGCGCCCTACGACCCCTCCGGCGCGATGTGGGCGGCGCTCACCCCCGATCCGTAGACACCGTGCTCAGCCGTAAACGCGTTGGAGCGTCGCCGCGAACGCCGTCTTGGCAGTGTCGCGCAGCGGCGAACCGTGACCGGCGATGAGGTGGACGAAGTCCAGGGTGGCCAGACGCTGAAAGTCGGGCTCGAGCGAGCCGCCCTTCGGGGTCATCCCCTTGCGCCACGGCGGGCCGATCTGGGCGGGCTTGATGAACCCCATCAAGCGCGTCGCCACCTTCGCCACCGGTGAGCAGCCCTTGGTGTGCTCCCAATTCTGCACGCAGTCGCAGGTGATGAGCAGACCGCCGCCCTCCCCGGTGTAGAGCAGCGCCGACTCGGGTGCGACGGTGTCCTCGAAGCGGAAGAGCTGCAGATCCGGGCACGGCAGGTGGTCGTCTGCCAGCGTCTCGGCGGCGACCTGGTCGTTCGCGTGCTTCACGTTGGGCAAGCCCCATAACGTGGCCCCGTACTTCTGGACGTACCAGGCGTCGTCCATGCCGTGCACGCCGATGCGAACCACGTTCTTCACCTCGCCGAGCGCCTCGAGCTCGGCCTGGCCGGCGTCGGAGAGGCGCACCGAGTTGATGAGCGTCAGCGCCCCGCCGCTGCGCACGATCGTCATGTTCCGGGTCAGCCGCATCAGCGGCACCATCACGACCGAGCCGGTGACGTAGAAGACGTCGGGCAACAGGGTCTGGATGGGGCCGTGCGGTTCGAGCGCGGGCAGATCGCTCATGTCTTCTGCCTCCAGGACGCGTCGGTCTGTTCGTGGACGATTTCGAATCCGAAGGTCTCGTAGATCTTCTGCGGCATGCCGTCCTTCACGGCGGCGATGACGATCTCGACGTCCGGGTGGTGCTCCGCGGCGTGCTGCAGCGCCCGGGTCATCAGCGTCCGGCACACACCCAGCCGCTGATACCGCGGGTGCGTGTCGACGTTCTGGAACCGCCCGAGCCCATCGCCGAAGTACAGCCCGAGGCAGCCGATGACCTGCCCTCCAGCTTCGCGCGCGATCCACCAATTGCCCGGACCCTTCCGGTCGCGGAAGTCGGCGCCGAGCCGCGCGAGATAGGAGAAGCCGTGCTGCGGATAGACGTCGAGCCAGAACGCCAGCAGCGCCTCCCACTGCGGGTCGGACCGGATCGCCTCGACGCGCAGCGCCTCGTCGACTGGCTGGTCGAGTCGGGGCGTGCGCGTGCTGAGGCAGACGCTCGTCTCGAGCTCGTAACCCCTCGCCTCGAAGGCGGCCGTGTCCTCCGGCATCCCGCCGGGCCAGTCGAGGGTGCGATGCTCCGCGCCCGGGAAGGCCTCGGCGAAGAGCGCCTCCAACCGGTCGAGATCAGCCGCAGCCGGTGGTCCGGAGAGCTGGAGCAGGTTGCCACCGTAGAATGTGGGGTTGGTCGGAGTGCGCACGACGTAGTGGTCGCCGCGCTCGAGCCACTGCGTGCAGTGCCCGGTCACCATGCGCTGGCTGCGCGTCATGAGGCTCATCTGCATCGCGCGACTGTGAGCCGTCCGGCGTCTCGAATCAACGCTCGGCGCGACGCAGCTACGCCAGGGACAGCCCGCGGACGAGGCCGAGCGCGGCGGCCAGGAGACGGTCGCGTTCGTAGCGCACGCCCAGCGCCTGCACGCCCTGGATGCCGTCGGCCATCGCCTTGAGCAGGACCGCGACGCTCTCGGGGTCTGCCAGCGGCGCGCCCGCGCGCTCGGCGGCGTGGGCCAGGAGCGACGACAAGCGCCGCAGCAGCTGGTGGTGATGACCGGTGAGGCGCTCGCGCAGGTCGTCGTCCTGCAATGCGAGCTCGCCGGTCATCAGAAAGAAGCGGTGGCGCGGGTCGTCGGCGCTGCCGAGGAAGTCGGTGAACGCGCGCAGCGCCACCGTCATCGGCTCGCCCGGCGTCGCCTCCGCGGCAGCGAAGATGTCAGAAGCCCGTTCGAATTCGACCTCGACGAGGGCGAGCAGGACCGCGCGTTTGCTCTCGAAGTGGAAGTAGACCGCGCCTTTGGAGAGACCGCACGCGGTGGCGATGTCCTGCACCTTCGTGGCGTGGAAGCCACTTCCCGTGAAGCACGCACGGGCCGCGTCGAGGATCTGGGCGCGGCGTTCCTCGGTCGAGCGATGGGCGGTCACGGGCGTGGAGCATCGAGTCGCGATGTGGCGGCTGTCAATCACGACCGGCTACCATCCGGCGATGCGCGCGCTCCCGTGGCTCCTGCTGCTTCCGTGTGTGGCCCTCGCGGCCGACCCGAACCAGTACGACCCCATCCTGGACGCGCCGCCGAAGCGCGAGCACGGCAAGCGCCTCCAACCGCCGAAGCACCAGGCGGCGGGCTTCACCATCAGCGGCCACCTGGGCTTCTACGGCGGCGATGTGCGCAGCCGCCTGCAGGACGAGTGGAGCGGCCTGGAGAGTTCAGCGCGCTTCAACGTCGGCTTCGGCTTCGGTTATCGCAGCCGTTCATTGGTGGAGGTCGGCCTCGATCTCGACCTAGGGCTCGGTCAGACGTGGGAGACGAAGATCGACGGCTGCAGCAGCCCGGACCCGGCGCCCGGCGTGAAGTGCACGGTCTTCGCGTTCGACCTGCTCATCGAGCCGCGCGTCCTGTTCCACGTCTACGAGACCAAGTCATTCAGCTTCTACACGGGCCCCGCGGCCCACGCGGTCCTCTTCGACGTGGAGACCGAGGGCCTCAACCAGGCGGGCGTCGGCCCGGCGGCGCTGCTCGGCATCCTCTACCGTTGGGACAGCCCGAAGCACTCCCCTTCGTACGGCCTCGTCTATCTCGAGGCGAGCGGCAGCTACTTCTACGACACGCTCGCATTCCACTTCGAGCAACCCACCGAGGAGGAGCGCGAAGAGGACCCGTTCGCCCAGGAAGAGAAGGTCGAAGGCGAGTGGTACAACATCTTCCGCGTCACCGTGGGCTACCGGCTCACGTCGTTCTGACAGCGGGCACCGCCGTGAACACGGCCCGCTCGACCAACTCGCGTTGACCCGCCCCTGCGCGGGTGCAACTCTGAGCGCAGATGCAGGCTCGCCCCGATATCCGCGTGGTGCTCGCCGAGGACGACGAGGACCAGTTGCTGCTCCTTCAGCGCGCGTTGCGTCGCTACGCTCGCCCAATCGACGTGACCGTCGCCCGCGACGGCCAGGCGGCCCTCGACGTGCTTCGAGCGTGCGAGCGCCCACCCGGCCTGCTGCTGCTCGACATCAACATGCCGAAGCTCACCGGCCTCGAGGTGCTCGCCGTCGTGAAGGACGACCCAGCGCTGCGGGGTATCCCGACGGTCATGCTCACGACCAGCGGACGCGACGAGGACCGCCAGGCGAGCCTCGCGCGGGGCGCGGACGACTACGTCACAAAGCCCGTCAATTATCGCGACTTCCAGCAGACGCTGTCGGACTTGCTCGATCGCTACTTCGCGATGAGTGGGGAGTCGCGCGCCGAGGGAGAGCCGCCCTAAGGAGGCTCGCCCTCGACACGCGTGTCATGGTCGGTAGGCGCGCGGGGACAGGTCCCTCACGCGAGCGCAGATTCTTCTTCGGCGGGCGCCGCGGGCGCGGATGGGGCGACGCGCGTGTACATCCGAGTGGACTCCACGCTCTCGTGTCCGAGGATCTCCGCCAGCGTCACCAGGTCCTCCGTGCGCGCCCAGAAGGCGTACGCGAAGGTGTGCCGAAGCACCTGAGGCGACGCATCGACGCGGGCGAAGGTCGCGTGCTTTCGCACGACCCGCTGCACCGCGTTTGCGGTGAGGCGGCCTCGCTCGCCGACGAAGAGCGGCCAGCTCGATGGCGGGCCCGTCACCCCGAAAGGCATCGGCGACACCGGCACCTTTCGCACTGAAGGCAGGTCCGCCGGATCGGGCGGCTCCACCATCGTGTCAGGCGGACAGCCACCGGACGCGGGCAGCACGAGCTCCCCCTCACCCGACAGCTCGAGCAGTCCGCGCTCGACCAGGCTCCAGGCGAGCTTTCGAGCGGCACGCGTCGGCATCGGAATCTGCCTCGGTCGCGTCGATCGAATGTCCACCTCACCGACCGCGAAGTCGATGTCGCCCAGGTCCAGCGTGACCAGCTCACTGACCTTGATCCCCGTGTCGAGCAGGGCGTACAGAATCGCCTGGTCGCGGCGACACCCTCGCTCGTCCACCTGCCGGAGCAGCCGGTGCACGTCCTCGTCGGACAACACCCGCGGACCACGGTCCACCCGTTTGAGCCGAGTGCTCATCCGAATGGAGGCGATCGTATCGGCGTCGATGACACCGCACTCCACCAGCCAGCTCCCGTAGGTCCGAGCGAACGCAGCACGACGCGTCACCGTCGCTCCACTTCGCCCCTTCCGCAGGGAGTAGGCCCTCCACTCCCCCACGACTTCGGCGTCGAGTGACGACGAGTCGTAGGGGCGTCCCCTGGCGCGTCTGAACCAGAGCGCCAGGTCTTGCCAGTCCGACCGGTACGAGCGCGCAGTCGACGCGCTCCGACCTCGTCGGACGAGGCTCTGAAGGAACCGACCGAGACGTGCGCACTCTTCTCGAGTCGCAAAACGGTTCACGATCTCCATTCTACCTCCTTCGCGTTACTGCAGCAGCGTCAGCGCGCTCTGCGGTTGGTTGTTTGCCTGCGCCAGGATCGTCGTAGCGGCCTGTTGCAGGATCTGGTTGCGGGCCAGGTCAGCTGTCTCTGCGGCGAAGTCCGCGTCCAGGATGCGACTCCGAGCTGCCGAAGCATGCTCAGTGACCGCTGCCAGGTTGCTGACCGTCGCTTCGAGACGGTTCTGGATGGCACCGAGCCGGGTTCGTGTTCGCGAAACCTGCTCGAGCGCCCGGTCTGTTATCAGAATCGCCAGGTTCGCCCCGTCACGACTCTGAATGTCGACCGTCTCCACGACTTGAGCCGCGCTGACCGCCACCAGCTCATCCGCCGATATCCCGACTTTTGCCTCGGCGCCACCATCGAAGACGAACTGGTCCTCGGAGTGGAACGTGAGCGTCGCGAAGTCGACGTCCGTGCCTGCACCGCCGCGCAATCCAGTGATGGTGTGGGCGTTGCCCACGGTCTCCACTTCGATGTTGCGGCCATCCTCCGCCCTCAGCTCGATGCGGCCATCCACATCCCTGAAAGCGATGACACCGGTCTTCGATACCTCGAAGTTGATCGCCTCTATGAGCGACTCGTCCGCGTCACCTTCCGCCACGGAAATGCCGGTGATTGTCTCCCCGTTGATGAGGATGTAATTCGCTGCGTCTAGGTCCCCTCCTGCTAAGTCGGCCACACCTTCGCGCACGTTTCGATTCACGTACGCCGTCACATTCGTGATGTGGCTGAAATCGTTTATCGCCTCTGCCTTTGCGACCGCTGATCCGGACGCGAAGGACGTACTCACCTGGTCATCCACCGCCGTCGTTGCGCGGATCGTGACCCCATTGATGGACAGCTCGCTGCCACCGAGCGCCGCGGTTGTCACCGCCGCGCTCGTGACGACCGCGTATCTGCCGAGCGCCGTTGCTCTCGAGTCTGCGATGGAGATCGAGCGCGCCTCTCTGAAGTTCATCCCAATGTGGAAGAACCGGTCGAGATACGAACCGTCGATCACCTTCGCTTCGTTGAATCGCGTGTTGTCACCAATGCGATTCAACTCATCGACGAGCTGGTCCACCTCTGCCTGGAGGGCCTCACGGTCCTCCTCGGTGTTGATGTCGGAGGCCGACTGGACCGAGAGCTCTCGGATGCGTTGCAGGATGGTCGTTGTCTCCTGCAGCGCACCTTCCGCGACCTGTGTCAGGCTGATGCCATCATTTGCGTTCCTTGCCGCCTGGGTGAGTCCGCGGACCTGGCTCGTGAATCGTTCACTGATCGCCAGACCCGCCGCATCATCCGCGGCTGAATTCACCCTCAGTCCCGATGACAGGCGGCGGAAGTTGACCCGGAGTCTGTCATTGACCCGGAGCAAGTTCCTCTGCGCGCCCAACGCCGCGACGTTTGTATTTACGTAAAGACCCATTCTCGTCCTCCCTGACGCGCCCCACCGGGGCTGAACCGTCGGTCCGCGAGGACCGAAGCGGCGCAGGAACGAGGTGGCAGCTGGCGGCCATGCGCCAGGCGGTCGAGGTCAGGAGGCGCGTCCATGCGCCCCCTCACCACGACCGCCCGGGCAGAGCCGTGCGGCCGTCACCCCGCCGGGTCATCCGGCGGGAGCGGGGGTCTTACTGCAGCAGTGACAAGGCGGCCTGCGGCTGCTGGTTCGCCTGCGCCAGAATCGTCGTAGCGGCCTGTTGCAGGATCTGGTTTCGGGCAAGCGCCGCAGTTTCCGCCGCGAAGTCGGCATCGAGGATTCGACTCCGTGCGGCTGCGGCGTTCTCGGACACGGCCGACAGGTTTCTGATCGTCGACTCGAGCCTGTTCTGCACTGCACCGAGCTCGGAGCGGTCCGAAGCGATCTGTCTGATCGCGCGGTCCACGATGAGCAACGCCAGGTTGGCGCCATCTCGACTCGTCACGTCGACGGTCTCGATCGACTGTACGGTGCTCACCCCGACGAACGCGTCCGCAGCGAAGCTCAGGAAGTCCTCGTTGTCGCCGCCGAGCTGGTACTGCTTCTCAGACTCGAGGGTGATGGTCGAGAGGGTGACTCCGGTCGCGAGACCGGTGATAGCGGCGACCCCGGCGCCCACGTTCTCGACCTCGATGTTGCGACCATCCGAGGCGGTCAACTCGACACCGCTGTCTGCGTTGCGAGTGGCGGTGACACCCGTCGCATCGAACTCCCCGTTGATCGCGTTGAGCAGCTGGTCCTCGGCGTCGTCTGCGTTGACGACGAAGCCAGTGATGTTCCGCCCGTTGATCACCAGGTAGTTCGACGCGTCCAACGTGCCTCCGCCGATGCCCGCGCCGCCGAGGCGCACCGTGGGGTTGGCGTACGCCGTCACTCCGTGGACATGCGTGAGGTCGTTGATCGCGGTCGCCTTCGCGATGGCGGAGCCGGCCGAGAACGTGCTGCTCACCGTGTCGTCGACCCCCGCCTGGGTGGCGCGGATGCTGACCGCGTTGATCGACAGGCTGTTGGCTACGAGGGCGGCGGTAGCCACCGCCGTCGCGCTGGTCGCCACCGCGTGCCGACCGATGGTCTGCGCGCGGGCGTCGCGGACTCGGACCGCGATCTTCTCCCGGAAGTTCATCCCGACGTGGAAGTGCTTAGCGGTGAAGCTCCCGTCCAGGATGGTCTGCTGGTTGAAGGTCGTGGTCTCACCGATTCGACGCAGCTCGTCCTGGAGCTCCGTGATCTCGTTCTGAATCGCCTTGCGGTCCTTCAGGGTGTTGACGTCCGAAGCGGCCTGCACCGACAGCTCACGAATGCGCTGCAGGATCGCCGTGGTCTCCTGCAGGGCGGACTCCGCCACCTGCACGAATGAGACCGCGTCGTTGGCGTTCCGAACGGACTGGTTCAGGCCTCGGACCTGCGAGTTGAACCGTTCCGAGATCGCGAGACCCGCGGCGTCGTCCGCCGCGGTGTTGACACGCAGACCACTGCTCAACCGCTGATAGCTCTTGTTCAACCGACTGGTCGAACCCAGCAGGTTTCGTCGAGCGTTGATCGACGCGATGTTTGTGTTTACGAAAAGACCCATAACAGTCCTCCATGACTGGGTGGCACCGCGTTCCATGCGATGCCTGAGAAGCCGCCGGTCCAACCGACGGTCTGTTCACCTACGCCACCCCGAGGGGCGGCAAACCATTGAGAGAGAGCCATCCACCACGGATGACACCCGTTCACTGAGACCACCCCGAAGGGTGAAACTCCCCGCAGCCCCCCATTCAGGGCGGCCGCAAACACACTCATGGCCGGCTCACGCGGGCGTACTCCGCTGGTCCGCGGCGCACACCCTCGTGCGCCGGCCATGTATTCGACTTCACTTGAACTCAGGCCACGAACATGTGTCCGGAGCCCGGATCTCACGCCTGGCGCGGACCCGTCCGAGCGTCCACAATCGACACCGTGACGACCTCCCTGTCTATCGCCGCGGACGCGGCGTCTGAGGCCTGTGCCAACGGTCGAAGGTCACGGTGATGCCCTGCGGATTGCGCGCCGCGACCAACAGGTGGCGTTGCGCGTCATCCACGTAGGCAGCCACCGCGCGACTCACGTGCGATAGGCGAGCCAAGGCTTGCGAGAGCTCGGTCTCACCCTCCGTGATCTCGTCCACCAGATCCCGAGTCTTCTCCGCGGTCTCGATGTGCCGGTTCATACGCACCTCCCTGTGCCTGGCGTGCCTCGCACGCCGTCCTGACGCCGCGATCCATGCGGCGCCGCTACGTCCGGGCCTGACCCGGACAACTCGTGCTTCAACGGAGGGATCCGCCCTCCTGGTGCCATGGCGCGCTTGCGCCATGGCTTCCGCCGCCGCGCCGGCCGCTGGGGCCGGAGCGGTGGGCCCCGTCGCGGATCTCCGCGCCGGGGACGTCGTTCTTCGTTGCCCACTGGACGTGGGCGGTCCTGGCCGAGGTGGCGCCTCGGTATCGGTGCGCGCACCTCTCTATTCGGGCCGGCGACACCGTCACCGTCCGGAGGCCTCGACCCTGTCCGCACTTCGGCGGTGGCCATCCGCTCACTGCCGTACGCCGGGCGTACAGCCGACCGAACGCCAGGCGGCGCGCACGTCCTTCGCGGGACCCGGCCCGCCTCGCGCGCCTTCATGGCCCACTGCATCCACACCTCTGGCAAGCCGATCGGCGCGAGACAACTCCGCGACGTATGCGGACTTCCGCCGCCTGATGACCTCCAAGCACGCAGCTGTGGTGGATCACCAGGCCTCGGGTTGCGCTCGTCGCGCAGCTCTCCCTTCCGCCCGGCCTCGCCGGGCGCTCGTCGGGTGGGCGGTGGTCTCCGCCTCGGCCCGCCCCACGGCGGACCTCCTTCCATCTCGGCCGCCGGGCGTACCTCGGCGGGGGGCGCGGCCGGTGGCCGCACCTCACTGCCGGGCGGATCAGGCGGATCCCAGCGGGTCGCGCGCCGCGGTGGCGCGCACCAATCCCTCGCTGGCGGCCCCCTTCGCCGCGCTCGCCCGGCCACGCGCCGAACGCGCGCAAACCGGCGACGTACATAGCGTCGCGCTCTCGGCTGCGCCCCGCTGGAACGCGCTCCGGGGGCCGGTCGGGCGGACGGGTCTCGACCCCACCGGCGGTGGCCGGCTCCGGGTCGTCTCCAAAGCGGTCCGGTGGCGTGGCGTCGAAGCGCGCCTCCGCGGCCCGTATCCGTGACCTCGCGACCTCGTCGGGTCGGCGCACTTCGGGTGCGCGACCCCACTCACCGGTCGAGTCTTGCCCTGCCGGAGGGCCGCACCGTGAGCCTTCGCGATCTGGTGGCCGCGCCAACCCGGGCGGATCATCGCTCCCGAGCGCAGCGGCGCTCCCGTAGCCATCAAGTGGCCTCGAGGCGACCCAGCCGCGGTCTCCGCGGCCCGGCGACGCCCAAAGCGCACGCTCGTTCTGGCGCTCGGGGCCGGAGGCCCGCCGTCGTGCTTCCAAGACGAGGTCCCGGTCCGGACCGTGCCGGGCGGACCACCCCCTTGGTGGCTCGATGCCTGCTCGCACCTCCGCGTCTCGAGGGCGTGGTGCCCCGGGCGGTCGGGTGGCGTCGGCCCCAGACGGATGCGCCGGGGGTCGAGCCGGATCGATGGCCGGCTGCGGCGGACCCGCGTGGGCCTCGACCTGGTCCGGTGGCGTGTGACCACGGTCCGGTGGCCTGTTGCCCACGTCCGTTGGCCCGTAGCATCGGCCCAATGTGCCGACGCCAAGGCCTGGCGGTCGCCCGCGGCGCGACGTGGGATCGGCTCGAAGCCAATCCTCGAGGCCACGGCCGTCGGGGATCCACGCACACCTGGCCGCTTGCGCCATCGCCTGGCGCACGACGACTTCGGGCGCCGGGCCTGGGGGTCCGGCGTCGCACCTCGGAGCTTGGACCTTCACCGACTCGCCCGGTGGTCCGGTGCGCCATGCGTCGGCGTCGCCCTGGTCGGGCGGCCTCGCCACGCGGACGGACCTCGAGCGGTCGTGCGGAGCGTCGTCCGCACGGTCGGGTGGCCTGAGTCTCACGACGGAGGCGGAAGGCGCGCTGTCCACGTGAGTGGGCGCACCACGGGCCTCATCCGCGAGACGGCCGTCGGGCGGGCGCGCCAGAGGGCGTACCCCGGGCGGCGCCGCGTCGTACAACGCGGCGGCTCCATCGACGTGCCCCTCGACTCGCCGTTCGCGCGACGCGGACTCGGTCCCGAGCTCGCGCTCGCGGCGGCCTTCTACGGACCGCTCCGGAGGCGCGGCTCTGCTGGGCGGCGTGACGCCGCGACCGACTTCGGGCGGACGCCCGCCGGCCGGACCCGCCCCCAATCGGGGCGGTCCTTCGTTGCGATCATCGTCGTCCCCTCCGCCTGGCCCACGAGGGTCGGCGTGCGGGCGCAGCCCGCGGGACGGAGGCCCCCCTGGCGGGGTCTCGATTGTGCCGGGCGCGTTCCACACCCTGCTCGCGAGGCCCGCATCTCCGCGGACATGGTCCCGGTCTTCGGGCAGGCCATCGTGCCGACCACACCCTCGGGGCGGAGCCCGGCCGGGCGCGGAGCGATCTGGCGGCCGGTCCGGCGGCCTGTCGGGCGCGATCCGGCTGCAGCGCGCTGCGCGCGGCTCGGCCGCCCTCACGTGGAGCTCCGGGCGCGCTTCTCCCGCGGGCGCCTCCCCAGGTGGGTCGGGCGCTTCGGGGACGCCTGCGGGCGCCTCCGAACTGGGCGGGGCAAACGGGTCCGGCCACGCATCTCTGCGAGCTGACTTGCGTTCGTTCTCGTCTCCGTCAGGCGGCCAGGGTACGCCCTGGTGGACCGCTCGCGGCGGCCGGTCTGGTGGCCGCGCGCGGGTCCCCGCGCTGGGTGACGCGCCCCGCGACTCGATGAGCCGAGCGGGCGGACCGCTGGGTTCGCGCAGGACGCGATCAGGGTTGGAGTCGTGCGGCGGGCGGACTCGAGGCGGGTGGCCTCCGTCCGTCGGCCGTTCGGGTGATCGCCGGGCGCGGCCGCTCGAGCCTGGTCGGGCGCCGGCTCGCGAGCGCCCGGGGCGCTTTCCGCGTCCGGGCGGCGCGGCCGCCTCGGTGCTTCGTCCCGCGCGTCCGTCGGTCGGCGGCGGATCGTCGGGCGCCGTGCCTGGCATCGCTGCCGGCCGATGCCGATCGCCCCAACCGTCCTCGATGGCCTGGTCTGGGCGGTCTGCCGCGCTCAACGGGGTGTCCGTGCGCGGGGGTGGCGCGACCGGCGCGGCGGCACGACGGCCGCCGCCCCCACCCCGAGCTCCACACACGTCCCCTGGGTCCGCCTGGACACGAGGCCCTGTGACGCGGAGCCGCGGAGGCAACCGGAGGCACGGCCCGGAGCTGTCCCCGGGCGGCGTGTCGGGCCCCGGCACCAGACCCAGAGCCGCGCGCTCGACCTCGGCGACTTCGCCGCCGGCCACGCCGGCGTCTGCCGGCGGGCGCGTCTCGGGGGTATCGTCTGGGTGCCTCGGCACGGACTGCTCCTGTATCGGCGCCGCCATCGCTGGCTCGCCGCGTCGTGTGTCTTCGCTCGTCTGTCGTCGCGCTGGCCTGCGGGACTACCCCGCCGGCCCTTCGTCGCGAGGCGTAAACCGCGCGAGGAAGCTCGATTCAGGCGCGCATCCGTCCTTCCGGTTGCGCTCGGGTCGCTCACCGCGTGGCGCCGCGGGCGGCACCAGTCGGGTGGGCGTGGGATCCGACTCGCGGTCGCCGACCTCGTCGCCGTCGCCAGGCGCGGTCGCCTGGCTCGGCGTCGGAGGCGCCGCGAGCCGGCCGGGGTCGGCCGGAGGCGGCCCGGAGACCTGGTCGAGCAGGTCGTCCGGAGCCGACGCGAGTGCGGGCCAGGGTTGCCCGCCCGGCGCGCCGAGCGGCTTTCCGCGGCGAGTCCGCGACCAGCGCCGCTCGGCGTGCGCCGGGCGGGACCCCGGTCGCGTGTCCTCCGCAAAGCCGGCTGCGATGGGCTCGGCCAGACCTCGACGGGGCATCCGCAATGCGGTCACCCGGCCGTGGGGCCGTGACTCGGAGCTCGGGACCTCGGATGAACCGAGGCCTTGGTTGCGCGGATCGGACACGCTCATTCCTCCAGGCGCACATCGGACCTTCTGGTCCGGCGCACGCCGCCACGACGCCACCGCTCGGCGGTGTCGTGTGTCGCTTGATGTGTTCTCTACGTTCGCCTAGGCGCGGCCACCGGGGAGCGCCACCGGTCGAACCCGATTGTCCGGGTCCGGCGGAGTCGGCACGCCTTCGTCACCGCCCGTCAGGTAGAGCCGCGTCGTCTCGAGGCTCTCGTGGCCGAGGACGTCCGCCAACGCCACCAGGTCACCGTCGCGATGCGCGAGGAACGTGGCGGCGAAGGTGTGTCGGAGCGTCCCTGGCGACACCTTCACCTTTGCGAAGCGGCAGAACTTGCGGACGATGCGCTGCACCGCGTTGGCCGTGAGCGGCCCGCGTTCGCCGACGAGCAGCGGACCATCGGCCTCGCCACGCTCCTCGATGTACGCGCGCAGCTTTCGCCGCCCCATCGGGCCGATGTAGACGCGCCGCTCGCGGCTGGAGCCGTGCCTGCACTCTTCGAGCACGACGTAGCCCTTCCGGCTCGACATGACCAGCTGGGTCATCTGCAGCGAGACGAGCTCGCTGACGCGCAACCCGGTCTCGAGCAGCGTGTACACGATGGCCTGGTCGCGGCGACTGCCGCGACGCTCCACTTCCTTGAGGAAGCGGCGCAGCTCCAGGTCGCTGAGGCCCTTCGGGCGTCGGGCGGCCTGGGCCACGGCTTCCACCGATCGGATGTCCGCTACTTGCGTCGCGTCGATGTCGCCGGCCGACTGCGCCCACGAGGTGTAGCGCTTGAGGAACACGAGCTTGCGGTTCGTGGTCGAGGGCCGCATGCCCGCTTCCTGCAAGTAGTCGCGCCACTCTTCGACCAGCGCACCTTCGAGGCCCTGCAGGTCGAACGGCCGCTCTTCGTGCCGCCGGTACCAGTCGATGAAGCCGGTCCAATCGCTGCGATAGGACTCGACCGTCTTCGGCGCGCGGCCACGGCGACGGAGGTCCTCCACAAAGGCGTGGAAGCGCTCGGTCTCCGCGTGGGTGCACCGGTCCTGTTCGGTGTTCTGAATCACCGGATCCATTGCTCTCTCCTATGTCGGTCCCGCGGTCAGCGGGATGTGACTGTCTGTCGCTGCGTTACGCCTAGCCCTGCAGGAGACTGAGGACCTGCTGTGGGGAGGCGTTCGCCTGCGACAGGATGGAGATGCCGGCCTGTTGCAGAATCTGTGTCTTCGTCAGTTGGGTCGTCTCGGCGCCGAAGTCCGCGTCCCGGATTCGACTCCTGGACGCAGAGCTGGCCTCGATGACGGTCGTCAGGTTCGCGAGCGTCGACTCCATTCGGTTGACCACCGCGCCGAGCTCGGCTCGGTCCGAAGTGATCTGTTCGATGGCGCGGTCGAGCTTGAGGATCGACTCGTTCGACTCGAGGCGCGTGCTGATGTCGACGGTAGTGACCGAATCGTTGCTCGTGACCCCGACCAGCTGGTTGGGCCCGAATCCGATGAAGTCCTCGTTGGTGCCCGTGACCGTGAATTGGTTCTCGCCGTAGAGGTTCAGCTCCGCGGTCACTACCTGCGTGGTGATCCCGAGGATCGCAGCCGCGCCGCCATTCGCCTCGATCTCGATGTTGCGCCCGTCCTCCGCTCTGAGCGCGAGTCGGCCGTTCGAGTCGCGCGAGGCGACGACGCCGCTCTCTGGGAACACTTCGTTGATGCTCCGGATGAGCAGATCGCCCGCGTCGTCCGGCTCGATCACGATGCCGGAGATGACCTGACCATTGATGATCAGGTTGCTCGCGTTGTCGAGCGTGCCGCCGTTGATTCGACCCACGCCGACGATCTCGGTGGGCAACGCCTTGGCGGTGACCCCGTGGAACTGCGTCGTGTCGTTGATGGCGCTCGCCTTGGCGATGGCCGACCCGAGCGCGAACGAGGTCGACACGAGGTCGTCCGGCGCCTGCGTCGTGCGAATCGTGATCCCGTTGAGCAGGAGCTCCCCGGGGTTCCCGATGGCGTTCGTCGTGACCTGCACACCGGTGAAGGTCGCCTGCCGCCCGATGGTCTGAGAGCGGGCGTCGCGGATGCGGACCCGGACCGAGTCTCGAGCGAAGGCCCCTACATGGAAGAAGGAGTCGATGAACGAGCCATCGAGCAGCTTCTTCCCGTTGAAGGTCGTGTTGTTGCCGATGCGCGTCAGCTCGTCGATGAGCTGGTCCACCTCGTCCTGCAGGTGGTCACGATCCGTCGCCGAGTTGATATCGTTTGCAGACTGAATCGACAGCTCACGCATCCGCTGCAGGATGTTGGTCGATTCTGCCAGGGCACCCTCTGCGACCTGGGCGAGTGAGACCGCGTCGTCCGCGTTCCGCACTGCCTGGGTGAGGCCCCGAATCTGGCTGGTG
>PVBE010121032.1_pt1 | contig 25719 bp, 17 predicted proteins | sample 1631181 | NCBI WGS metagenome assembly PVBE01 (sample SAMN08397723, study PRJNA350692) | Marine metagenome, whole genome shotgun sequencing project. | isolation source: water | place: Pacific Ocean | collected 2012-04 | reverse complement strand
GGTGATTTCCTATCATGGGATATGGGTGTAGGTTATTTGAATTTTGGTACTGATTTTAAACGGAGTGCATACATTCTGAAAGATGATGAGACCAATGCGCCAGCAGGATTAAAACGCGCATGGTTAAAAGGATTGAATGCACGTGAAATAATTCGAAAAACTTTTAAAAGCGGATTGAATGCAAGGAATTCATTAAAAAATATAGTAAATGCCTTAGAAAAAGACGGTTTTGTATATACTCCATCTATGGATAGAGGTACACAGTACAGTGATCTAATGATTAAACTGGGAAATTCAGATAAATTTGGATTTACAATTGATATGCATGCTACTGGTAATACTAGTATAGGTGATGTTACTTCGGGACCATCTATTGCACCTTGGCGTTTTGGTCGAGCACACCTAATAGTGAAACAAAACTATATTTTTGCATTGGAATTCGAAATAAATGCGTGGATCCCAGAATGGGATAGGCGTATAAGTATACCTTTTGAAGAAAATGCAATTGTTACCAATAATGGGGTTGAGTATATGTACCCGCCTCAGGAAAAAATAATTTTAATAACTAGGGAGTGATATTATTAACCTATCTAAAATTCCTTTATTTTTATTCATAACAAGTGTTGTTTTTGCAAGTGAAATAAAAAACATGCCAATTATACCTGAGCCTAAATATAAAGTGGGACTCTTAAAAAGCCGCATGGTTCCAATGCGAGATGATACACGTCTTTCAACTGATCTATATATTCCTGAAACTAAAAAAAATAAGCTACCGGTCATACTAATACGAACACCTTATAATAAGAATAATTATAGGGATAAAGATAAGCGACCAATAGCCTATATGTTTGCTTCACAGGGCTATGTTGTTGCAATACAAGATTGTAGAGGTAAGTTTGAGTCCGAAGGAATTTATTCTCCTCCAGCAGGTAATGAAGCTGATGATGGTTATGACACAGTGGAATGGCTTGCTGCCCAATCTTGGAGTAATGGAAAAGTAGGCACTTATGGTTGCTCATATCCGGGCGAAACTCAAATGGTCCAAGCTCCTTTAATGCACCCCAACCTTGCCGCGATGATTCCTCAGGCAGCTGGAGGTGTCATTGGAGCGGCGAATGGACGTTATAATTACTGGGCTGGATTCAAAGGTGGAGTCTTAGATCATGCTTCAGGTATATCTTGGTATTTTAGAGCAGCACACAAATACTCATACAAACCCCCTCCAGGGCTATCGGATGAAGAAATTCTAAATATTCGTGAATTTTTTAATCCAGCTGTTACTAAACTGCCAGATATTGATTTAGAACAATTAAACTGGCACTTGCCACTTATTGATGTAATGAAGAAAGCAGGTGCGCCTCCTAATGATTGGGTTGATTTAATTACAACAGATTTTGGTAATTCCTGGTGGCATGACATTATGGGGTTTTATAATGGTGATGAGAAATTTAATACTCCAGCCATACACATGAGTTCTTGGTATGATTTTAGCGTTGAAGAAACACTTTTTGCTTCCAATTATTTCAGAGAAAATGCTGTTTCAAAATCTGCTGCTGACAATCAGTTTGTTATTATCGCCCCTACTGGCCATTGTGATTTTGATGGAGTTGATGAAAATACCCTGGTTGGGGAACTTTATATTGGAGACACTAGATTTGATTATTTAGGTACATACCTAAAGTGGTTTGATTATTGGCTCAAAGATCAAGAAAATGCTGTATTGGACATGCCTAAAGTACAGTATTACACAATCGGAAAAAATGAATGGAGGTCCGCTGATAGTTGGCCCTTGCCTGAAACAAAATTTACAAAATATTATCTTCACAGTGATGGAAGTGCAAACAGCCGCTACGGAAATGGTTGGCTTTCAAAAAAGTTGCCGAAAAATGAATTACCAGATAAATATACGTATGATCCTGGTAACCCGGTTCCAACTATAGGAGGTTCAAGAAGTGAGCCACCAGGCGCATTTGATCAAGCAGAAGTTGAAATACGTAATGATGTTTTAGTTTATTCAACGCCGATCCTCAAGAAAGGAATTGAAATCACAGGACCAATTACTTTGATTATTTATGTGTCTTCTTCTGCGAAAGACACTGATTTTACAGCAAAACTAGTTGACGTATATCCCGATGGTAAGGCGTATAATATACAGGATGCAATATTCCGTTCTAGATATAGAGATGGATTTACTAAGAAAGTCTGGATGAAAGAGGGTGAAGTATACAAAATTCAGTTAAACCTAAATGCTGCGAGTAATTATTTTGCAAGTGGTCATATTATCCGTTTGCAGGTTTCAAGTAGTAATTTCCCCATGTTTGAGAGAAATCTAAATACAGGAGGAAATAATTATGATGAAACTAAATGGATTGTAGCTGAAAATACTATATACCATTCAAAAGAATATCCTTCTCACATTATATTACCAATTATTGACAAGTAGAACTATTTACATTAATCACATCTCAGATATGTTGAAAAATTTTAAAAATAATTTATAAATGGTCTAAGAGATGAAGAAATCTTTAGCAGAATATCACACCCTGATTGATTTGTTTGATGAATTTAGAGAACATATAAAGCCAAAGGTTTTAAATGGTGTGCCTGATTTTACCACTGCCGCAATGGAAAAACAGCATAGTGGTTTAAAATTACTTCAAAATCGTCTTGGAACTATTGAAATTAGTAATTGGGATATTCAAAAACAGGTGGACTATCATGTAGTACGCGCAGAGATGAATGGTGTTGATTTTGATCATAGGGTGCTCAAACAATGGTCGCGCGATCCTGGTTTTTATAACCTTACCGATGGTATTTATCCTCGCCTATTAGTTCATCACTCTCGCAGTCTTTCTGATTGGGGGTTATATGAACCCGCAGTACCACTTTCAACAAAAGATCAGGAAGATTTCAAAGTAAAGTTGAAAGCGGTATCAAAGTTATTTAATCAGGCAAAGATTAATCTCACAGATGCTGTTCCAGAACTAGCAGAAATTTCAATCCGTATTAAGGAAAAAGATATTCAGTTACTTGAAAATTTCAAACGTGAATTTGTAGATCATCATCCAGGATTGGTGCCTTTTGTGAAAGAAGCATTAGCTGCTACTAAAGATTTTCGTGATTGGCTAGTTGAAAAAAAAAGTACTATGATTGGGAAAGCTGGTATTGGGAAGGATAACTATAATTGGTGGATGAAAAACGTTCAACTTATTCCATATCGATGGGACGAATTTTACACCATGATTCATAGTGAATATAATCGAGTAATATCATTTTTAAGAATAGAAGAAAATAAAAATAAGAATAAGCCAGAATTTCATATTACTTCAACTGAAGATGAGAATATATCTCGACAGCAGGATGCTGCTTTAAAACTAATGCAATTTCTCCATGATCAAGAAATAATAAACGTTCCTGATCAATTAGAACCACTCCCTAAAAATCAATATCCGCGAGTTTGGGGTTCAAGCGCATATAAGAGACCTAATCATATGGGATTTTTTGAACAGACAAATGATCGTGAACCTATGACAAATATAGCACATGTGTTTTTTGGTCATTATTATGTTGGAGATCGAAAGATTTGGTATCAAAAGAATGATGATAGGCATATTAGGGGAAAAATTCGTTTGTATGATATTCATGAAGCTCGATCGGAAGCATTGGCATTTGGCATTGAAGAGTGGTTATTGCAAGCAGGACTTTTTGACGATCGACCACGATCTAGAGAAATTACATATACGTGGCAGGCTTTTAGAAATGCGCGGGCATTGTCAGATTTAAAAATGCATAGTAATGAATTTAGTTTGGAAGATGGAATTAATTATTTTTCAGATAATGTCCCAAATGCTTGGGCGGAAAAAAATGATGATGCAGTATGGTGGGATATTGAAGAGACTTTAAGGGCACCAGGTCATAGTACAAATTATATAGTAGGGAAAAATATGATCCATCAACTGATGGCAGAACGTTCTAAACAATTAGGAGGTAATTTTTCGATAAGAAAATTTTTCGATGAATTTATGAATGGAGGCATCATACCAATATCATTGACTCGTTGGGAACTAACAGGCTATAAAGATCAAATGCATTCATTATTATCTACTTAATTAAGTTAATTCAGTTATTGTAAAATGCTCATAGATTGGATTATTATCATTATCTACTTGATTGTGGTGCTGTTTATTGGTGCTAATGCAGCAAAAAAAGTATCATCTACTTCAGATTATTTTATAAGTGACAGAAAATTTGGTAAAGGCATGATGATGCTCTTTACCTTTGGAACCGGCACAAATACTGATCAAGCAGTAACAGTGGCTTCAAAAACTTATACATCTGGCGCTTCGGGTATTTGGTATCAATGGCTATGGTTATTTGCGACCCCTTTTTATTGGTTACTTGCACCTTTATTTCGGCGTATGAGAGCGGTGACAACAGCTGATTATTTGCATAAAAGATATGGACAAAGTGTAGCCGTTCTTTTTGCAATTGTTGGTATAGCGCAATTATCTGTAAATATAGGTGTTGTACTTAAGGCAACGAGTGCTATGATACACCCTGTTTCTGGTGGTTCTATAAGTCCTGAATTTGCTATCATTGCAATGACAATTCTATTTGTTTCTTATGGTGTACTCGGGGGATTAAATGCAGCTATAATTACAGACGCACTACAAGGTGTTCTTACAGTTTTTCTATCATTCTTAATTTTACCTTTCGCCCTAAATGCGGTAGGAGGATTGGATGGGCTCCGATCCGTAATTGATGATCCATCAGTATTTAAAGTTGTTGCACCAGGTGAGATTACAACTTTATATGTGATTGTTATTGCTATCAATGGCCTAATTGGCTGGGTCACTTCGCCCTATTCTATGGCTATGTGTGGTGCAGGTAAAACTGAACATGAATCCCGTATAGGTCTAGTTGGCGGTATGTTAATGAAACGAATTTGTACAATTGCATGGGTTTTAACAGGACTTTGCGCAATTGGATTATATGCAGATAATACAATTGATGTTGATCACGTATATGGTTTAATGGCACATGATTTATTACCAACTATTGCACCAGGATTGATAGGGTTATTTATTGCTTCGATGCTTGCTGCAGTAATGAGTTCTTGTGATGCATTAATGGTGTCAGCATCAGCACTTTTTACTGAAAATGTTTATAAAACCTTAATCCAGCCTGGACGTGATGAAAAACACTATATTTTTGTAGGTAGGTTAACATCAATTTTTATAGTTCTATTTGGCATAATAATCGCATTTAAATTATCAAGTGTAGTTGGTGGCTTAGAAATGTTTTGGAAAGTCCAGGCAATGATGGGAGTTGCAATATGGGTCAGTTTTTTCTGGAGGAGAGCCACGGCTGCAGGTGCTTGGGCTTCCACATTAAGTGGATTCTTGGCTTGGTTTTTTACCAGTAAAATCAATTTTATTGGTTGGGACTTCAATGCTCGTTTTGCAAAAATTTTACCTGATTTTATGCTTTATGAGGGGCAGCTATCTCTACCTTGGCAAATGATAATGTATCTAACAGTCGCGTTAGTCACAATGATAATTGTAAGCTTAATCACGAAACCCGAAGAGAATGATAGGCTTGATCGTATTTATGAATGCCTACGTACTCCTGTATTACCAGGTGAACCAGAGGTTGAACCCCTTACACTTCCAAAAAGTACTAAACCAGCCAACCGTTCAGTTCTTATTAATCACCCTGATTTCGAAATCGTTAAACCATCACGAGATAGTGTATTGGGTTTTATAGCAGCTTGGATTGCAGTTGGTATATTAATTAAGGTGTTTATATGGATTATTTCTTGAACCCAACAAACCTAGTCCAAAATAATATCCAGAATAAACTTATTTCAAGACTACGAGTATCAATTACAATTATAATATTATTCAATTTTATTGAATTATTATACGCGGAATTTCCTCAAATAAAAAATCTAGATAATATGCTAAATCAAATTAGAAAAGATAAATTTGATTATGTACTACCTCAAGTTATGCGCCAAAATAATGTTGACATGTGGGTGCATATTATACGGGCACGTAATCCTGATGCTTTAGCTAAGGATTTAGGTGGTACTTCAGGTGTCTTTATTTTTTCTGATAGAGGTGGTAATAGAATTGAAAGGGCAGTGCTAGGTTTTTCCTCGGAATCAATTTATGAGACAGGTGCCTATGATATTATCAGTGGTTCAGAGGAGTTTGAGGGTGATGCAGGATGGGAAAAAATAATTTATGATTTTATTGCAGAGCGAAATCCAAAAATAATTGCGCTAAACTTCTCAAAAACTAACCCTATTGCTGATGGAATATCTTACACCGATTATACCAAGTTAATTAATGTATTGGGGCCTAGGTATGCAGAAAGAATTATTTCTGCGGAAAATGTAATAGCTGAATTTGTTTCAGGAAGAGTTATGGGTGAAATAGTACTTGATGGTTATTTTGGTTTGATTACTGCTGAAAAGATTGATAGAGAATTTGATAAAATTCAGATTGGGATCACTACTTTAAGGGATATTAAGGGAAACGTTTTTGTAAGAAATGCAGATGGGAAAGAATTTCATAAAGAGGATCCTGATCCTTATTTATTGCAAAAAGGCGATCTAATTACAATTTTAAATGGTGAAGGTGAGGGAATATTTGTGGCCGATCTAGGTGGCAATGGTTATGTCCTGAAGGAAGGAGAAACTGGACTTCCACCCAGGATAAATAAGATTTGGAAGCAAGGGATGGATGTCCGCGAAATTCTGCGAACTAATATCAAAGTGGGTCTCACTGCTGGAGAAACACTTGAAATACTAATAAATAAACTACAAGATGAAGGATTTATTTATATTGATAAGGATCATTATGATAACAGCCTGGATCCAACAAAAACACAGGTACATATTGACTTGCATGCACAAGGTAGGCGATCAATGGATGCACCTCGTATTTCTCCTCTAGGCCCTGATTGGGAACGCAATATGGTAATTCCTGTATTTCATACTTTTACCTTTGAATATATGATACATATGCCAGTTCCCGAATGGGGTGAAGGTAAACATTTATATATAGCATTTCATGATGGTGCAGTAGTTACAGAACGTGGTGTAGAATTTCCTTATCCACCGGATCAAGGAATTCGTATTTTAAGGTAACTAAACACAGAATTATATTAACTGAATTAAGATGATTACGCGTGACTTGCAATAAAAATGAAAAAACTTGGTAGTTAATCTATTACTAAAAACAGGGGGGACCCGAATGAGGCCAAAATATATTATTATACTGTGCGTAATTACATCTTTTTTATTTGTTCAAAATCTTTATTCAAACGAAGCTTATTATGATTGGGAGCTGGCCTGCACTGCACGAAAGGATAAATTGAATTTTGTCCTGCCCAAAGCGATGCGCAGGCACAATATAGATATGTGGATAATTATTGATAAAGGTCGTGGTTCTGAACCTTTATACCAGGACTTTGGTCCAGCAACAAGCTATGGTAATGGTATAATTATTTTTACCGATCGTGGCAACGACCGCATTGAAAGAGCTATATTAGGAGGACAAGATGGTATGATTGAAGATTGTGGTGCTTTTGATATATTTACTGACCCAAGTGATTTAAAAAACTTTGTTACTGAAAGAAATCCAAGGCGAATCGGAGTAAATTATTCAACTGAAAAAACTTTAACACCAATGGAGGGCAGACATGCTGTCGATGGAATTTCTTATAATGATTACAAAAATTTGAAAAAAGAGTTAGGTAAAACCTATGCATCTCGTTTGGTATCTGCTGAACTCTTGATATCTGATTTTAGATCTGAAAGAGTTATGGGTGAAATAATCGAGTTTTCTAAAGTAGCTAACACCACTATTCGTTTAATTGAACGTGCTTTATCGAATGAAGTAATTATTCTTGGCAAAACAACTCAAATAGATGTGGGTTGGTGGCTGGAAGAAAAAAGACAAGAACTAGGGTTTGAACGCGGCTGGCAACCTACTGTGTACCTTAGTCCCCCTGATGGTATAGAAATTTTTAATTCAAATCGAGTAGTACAACCGGGAGATGTGATGCAAATTGACTGGGGGATAGGAAAAAACAATTATTTCACTGATTTAAAACGGTTTGCATATGTACTAAGTGAAAATGAAACGAAAATTCCAGATTGGATACAAAAGTCATTTGATAACTCTGTTAGGGTAAGAAATATTATTCAAAAAAATGTGAAACCTGGTAAAACTGGTGAAGAAATACTTGACGATTTAAGAAAGTTGGTTAGAAAAGCTGGTTTCATTTACACTGAGTTAGAGCGGCCAAGTAATGTGTCCGGAATTGAGGTAAATATTGGTATGCATTCAGCAGGTAATTTGGGGCATGACCAAGGTGGATCCATATTTGCCATTTACCCAACGCGTAAAAAATATATGGTACAACCAAACAGTATCATATCTGTAGAATTTATTGTTTTTACGCCTGTAGATAAATGGAATGGGAAAAAAGTTCCAGTAAATATAGAAGAGAATGCGCTAATTACTGAAAGAGGTATTGAATGGCTTCACCCTCCTCAAAATCGAGTATTATTGATCAGGTAATTTATTCCTTATAAAATAATTTTATTTTTAACAGAAAGGAAAAGTTATTTCCATGAGTGTTTTCTATTAATATATTAATAATATAATTAATTGGAGGTTAATTACTACTTAAGATGATATGGCTATGAACTATAAGTGTCTTTTTAATAATAGTTTCATTTTTAAATTATTTTTCTATGGTGTCTTAGCCCTAACTGTAGCATGTGATTTAACTGATCAAGAAAATAATCAACCTCAATATATAGACTTTTCCCTTGAGGATATCAACCCTAATTCTGCTACCCATGGTAGTATGATAGGACCATCTTTTTATGGTGGGGATGTTTCTGGTTATTATTTTGGGGATCAGGGGTGAAATCTTTGCAGGGCCCGGTTCGGTGCCCTTAATTCTCTATACGAAGATCTGGTATCAGGGGGGTACAGTGATGTAAAAATAGCTGGAATAAATGGGTTGGATTATATTGAAGGAGAAATTAGTGGAATGATACAGAACAGAGTGTTACCATGGGCACAGGACAATGAGGATTCTCACGTATGGGATACATGGAATATTACACTGAGGGATTTTATTGTTTTAGATATTAATGGTGATTTCTTTTATAAAATAAATTTAACAGATGTAGATCCCAGTATCGAATCAAACTATGAGAATCTAAAACAATTGTTATTGGATGCAAGGAGTAACTAGTGATGGTAAATCAATTGAAAAGTAAACTTTTTACAAACTTTTATTTAATAAGTTTACTGTTTATGTATAGCTGTGCAGTAGAAAAAAAAGAACTTAGCCATGATTTTCCTACATCTCTTATTGCATTTGAATCTTATATAGATGGAAAAAGCAAAATTTTTACTATGAAACCGGATGGTTCAGGAATAATACAATTAACAAAAAATGATTATAATAATCATTGGCCCCGGTGGTCACCGGATGGTGAAAAAATAATTTTTGTTAGCGATCAAGATGGTAATCAAGAGATTTATTTAATGAATAGAGATGGATCAAAACAGCGAAGGATTACTAATCATCCAGCAGATGATTATTGCCCAATTTGGTCGCCAGATGGTTCCATGATCGCTTTTTGTACGAGACGTTATAATAAAGGAGGATCGGAGATAGTAAGACGCAATATTAATGCAGGAGAAACATGGGGAATAAATTTAACTCGATTAACTTATTCTCAGGATCACCACTCTGCAAAAGCGGATGATTTTTTATCTTGGAGTCCTGATGGAAATTGGATTGCATTTGAATCAGATCGAGATAGAGATGATCCGGAAATATATCTTATCAATGCTGTAGATGGAAGTAATGCTCAACGATTGACCTACACGCGGGCACTTGATGAGGTTCCTACATGGTCTTCAGATGGCAATAAAATTCTGTTTTCATCTGATCAGTCGGGTGTCCCACATAATGGCAATTATGAAATCTATATGATGAATAATTATGGGGAAAACCTGCGAAGATTAACTTGGCTAGAAGGTCAAGATACATATCCTTCAATGTCTCCAGATAACAAAGAAATTGTTTTTGAGTCTTGGCAAAATGGATACCCGGAAATATATAAAATGAAATCGGACGGTAGCGATATTAAACGCCTAACCTTTTTCAAAAAAATGACTGATAAAAATGATGATAAATATCAAGGCAATGGAAATCCTTCTTGGTCACCAGATATAAGCAATTTATTTTCAGATCAAATATTACAAAAAATTGTGTTTGAATCAGATCGCGATGGTAATCATGAGATATATACCATGAATGCTGATGGAACTAAACAAATCAACATAACTAATCACTCCAGTTACGATGGTGCTCCAGTATTTTCAATGGATGGGAAAAAGATTGCTTTTGTATCAGATCGTGACGGCCAACCAAATATCTGGGTAATGGATGCTGATGGATCTCAACAATACAATGTTACTAAAAGCCAGGATGCCAATGGTTATCCATCCTGGAATCCCGATGGGACTAGAATCACATATGATGCATACGCCAAGGGTTCTTCTGGCGGAGATATATTTGTTGTTGATCTGGATGGAGGTAATCCCCAGAACTTAACGAATACAGATATAGACGAAGGGTATCCATCCTGGTCTCCACTAGGGAATTTGATTACATTTGATGCTGGTGGATATGGAAAATCAGAAACTGGAAATTTTACTATCTTTACTATTGATCTAGATCAAAAGAATCATATAAGAGCAGTTACTGATAATAAAGGTAATAGTGGTGATGCTAGCTGGTATCCAGATGGTACAAAGTTTGTTTACTCATCTGATAAAGATGATGCCGATAATGGTAATTATGAAATATATAGCATAAAAATGAATGGTAAGGGCGATCAGAGGTTAACCGTTATAAATGGTGCAGATACTGACCCTGCTGTCTCACAAGATGGCAGGTTAATTGCATTTGATTCCAATAGAGATGGGGATAGTGAAATTTTTATCATGAACTTCGATGGGACAAATCAAAAACAGTTGACTCATAATAATGCATGGGATGGGATGCCAAATTGGGGTCCTTTAACAAACAAATAATATAGTATTAATGACTGGAATTAAAAAATATCCCTTGGTTTTTATCTTAATAATTACAATTCCTTGTATTGTAACTAGTCAGAACAATTATGTTGGTGTAGGTCAATATATTAAAAATATACTACCAATGAGAGAGCGTGTTCAACACATGGAATTATGGTGGAAATGGAAGCGTAAAAATGTATTACCTGATGTAATGCGTGAACAGTCTGTTGATATGTGGATTATTCGAAATAATGAAGCAGATTTATATTATAATAATGAGGGACCAGTGTTTACTTCTTTGCTATCTGCTAATTTTGAAGGTATGACATTACCCAGTAAGTATGCTTCACCCGGATCTCAAAGAATCCCCTCTTTTTTATTATTTTTTGATTCAGGTAATGAAATACAATATTACGAGCCACAGGATTATAAACATGTTGGATCATTAGCGAAAACACTTAAGCCAAAACGAATTGCTATATCAAGTGTAGATAATAAACTAATGCTTCAATCTTTAGGAAAAAAATATTCCAAACGCATTATTGATTCATGGACTTTAGGAGTGCGGTGGCTTGAGACTATGTCGCCAGGACAAATAGATTCTTATACTCATGTACAGGGGTTAGCTAATGATATCATAGCTGAAGGATTTTCAAATGCAACAGTAGTTCCTGGGATCACGACAACAGATGACCTGAATTGGTGGTTTCGTCATAAGTATCTTGAACTTGAACTTGAAGTTGAAAATCATCCTACAGTAATTGTTAAACGTCGACCATCCTTAATACAAGAATACAGTCATATAGATGGGCCTGGAAAATTTAGAAATGGACGCACGCAAAATGGTACAAATGTTATTATTCAGAGAGGGGATATTATTAGTTTAGATTCGGATATAATGCTATTGGGATTGGTCACAGACTCTCATCAACATGCCTATGTTTTACAAAATGATGAGGAAAATGTGCCAGTAGAACTTAAACAGGCATTGATAACCGTGAATAAAATGCAGGATTTATTTGCAGCAGAATTTATCCTGGGACGTACAGGTAAAGAAATAATTTCTGCTTCAGAAAGAATTCAACCTCTGAAAACTATCATTGAAACTGAATTGGGATTTCATCCACCACCAATGTTTATCAGACGTTTTTTATTAGGTGGTTACATGTTTAGTCATAAAACTTATGTTGCAGGCATGACTTCTGGCCCAGGTTATTATCCAACCTCTATTGTGACTAACGATCATAAGTTGCATCTTAATACCATGTATGCCTTTGAACCTCACACTACTATAGCTGTTCCTGGCTGGGGAGATAACGGTGTTGAAATTGGTATAGGTCAAATTGCCATCTTTGAAAAAAATGGTTTACGATACCTAAATAGACCTCAATATTCAAATTGGCATGTTATTAAATAAATGATGAGTCATAACAAAGAAGTTAGTCATAGAAAAAAAATCTCTATTTAATAGAATAGTAAGATGCATGAAGCTTTAAAATCAATTTTCTTGATTTTTTGTACTATCAGTTTCCTTTTTGCTCAATCTGACCCATTACCATTAAAGCCAACAAAAAACATTTCTTTCAGTACAGATGAAGGTACATGGATGAATATCGATGTATCCCCTGATGGAAAACACATTGTATTTGATCTCCTTGGTGACTTGTATTTGATATCAATACGAGGTGGTAAAGCAACACAAATTACTTCTGGCATGGCACTAGACACTCAACCTCGTTTTTCGCCTGACGGCTCAAAAATTCTTTTCATTAGTGATCGGGATGGTGCAGAAAATATTTGGATTTTGAACTTGGGCACTACTCTTAGCAGTAAATTATTTAATAAAGATAAAATTATCTTTTCTGCTATTACTAATGGTGATGATGCTTCTTATGCATCTCCTGAATGGTCCCCGGATGGGAAATATGTCGTTGTTTCTCGTACTCCACGGTTTACTTGGATTGATGTAAATCACAATTTATGGATTTACCACATAAATGGAGGGGATGGTACCCCGTTATTTCATAATGATGAAAAGATTTTTGCTCTTGGGCCTGCATTTGGTACTGATTCTGATCATCTATACTTTGTTAATCGACATCCAGAAAATAGAGACCCTTTTGGACATCAAGTTGAAAAATATAATTTAAAGACAGGTCTATTAGAATTAATTGCAACGCAAGTGGGTGGTGCAATTAGACCAGCAATTTCCCCTGATGGGAAATGGATGGTTTATGGATCCCGTCATGATGGGCGTACAGGTTATCGATTAAGGAATTTGATTAATAATACAGAAACGTGGCTGACATACCCTGTCCAACAAGACCAGCAAGAAAATAATTGGATGGGTACTTCCACTGATCATATGCCAGGGTATTCATTTACTCCTGATAGTAAGAATATTATTACATCTATTGATGGTCATATATATCGTGTTTCTATTCCCAATGGGGTTCGAAAAAAGATTCCTTTCCGAGCCGATGTAAAAGTAAAAATTGTTCCTGTAGTACATTTTGATAAAAATGTACCTGATGGTCCTGTTGAATTAACACAAATCCGCTATCCTGAACTTTCACCGAATGGTAATGAATTAGCTTTTACTGCAATTAATAAACTATACGTATTGAATCTTTCTAATGGATCAAGCAAGCAGGTTGTCGATTTAGATGATGGACAATTTTATCCTTCCTGGAGTTCGGATGGTGAATTTATTGCATTTGTGACATGGAATGATTACACGGGTGGTCATGTATATAAAGTTCGGCCTGATGGAACTATGTTAAAGAAACTTACCCATCAAAGCGGATACTATAAAGAACCCATTTGGTCTATTTCTAATAAACAATTATTTGTTTCAATGGGAAACTGGCAACAATTTTCGTCCCAGGCAGATTTACGGGGTAGGGGAAGAATGAATATTGTCAGCATATCTGCAGATAGTAGAGAAATTAATCATATTACAGATTTTAATGGATCAGGATTACACTTTACAAATGATCCAACTCGATTATACTATAGTGATCACAATGATGGTCTAGCCTCAATTAAGCTGGATGGCACAGATCGTAAAATACACCTAAGAGTATATGGTCAGCGTCCATATTTGGGGCATGGGGGGCCAGTTTTATCTAATCAAGTCTATATGTCACCTGATGGGAGTCAAGCCATTGTTCAAGCTGATTACAATATTTATTTAGTGGAAGTTCCTAATCTTGGAACTGAAATTCCGCATATATATTTGGATGACCCCACAAATGGGTTTCCTGTAAAAAAACTTAACTATCAAGACATACATTTCCCGAAATGGGAAAAAAGCGGGAAGAAAGTATACTGGTCTCTTGGTAGCTCATTATTTATTTCGGATCAATTGTCAGATGGTTATTCCGATATCAATGATCCAGAAGAAATAAAAATAGATTTGAAATTTTCAAGATTTAAAGGTGATGGTATAATTGCTTTTAAAGGTTGTACAATATTATCCATGGATGAGGATTTACCGAATCAAGGAATTATCAAGAATGGTACAGTAATCATTAAGAATGACCGGATTGTAAAAATAGGGAAAGAATCTAGAGTAAAACCCCCTCCAGGAGCGAAGATAATAAATGGTAAAGGCATGTATTTACTCCCGGGTTTTATTGATTTACACTCACATATGAATCTTGATAGAGATATTCATCGAAAGACACTTTGGTCTTTCATGGTGAATTTGGCCTATGGTGTTACTACGGCTAGGGATCCCCAAAGTATGGATATAAATATTTTTACTTATGCCGATAGGGTGGCCATTGGCGATATGATTGGACCAAGAGTATTTACAACTGGACCAGGAATATTTAATAATAGTCCCGTGAATAATCTTGAAGATGCAAAGAGAATAGTTCAAAAATATTCTGACTATTATCGGGTAAATACTGTAAAGCAATATTTATCAGGTAATCGCAGGCATCGACAATTGTTAAATATGGCCATACAAGATGCCCAACTAATACCAACGACTGAGGGTATGGATATGAAACTAATGGTAACGCAAATTATGGATGGATATTCACTAGAACATACCTTGCCCCATTACCCGCTTTATAAGGATATGATTGAACTGATTGTAAAGTCTGGAACATATTATGATCCTACTGTAATTGTTGGGACTGGGCCAAGGGCTGAATATTATTATTGGACTAGAACAGATGTACATGGGAACAAAAAGTTAAATCATTTTTTCCCCCACGATATACTTGATCTTCAGACAAGACGGGTTCCTTGGTTTCATGAGAGTGAGTTCAGCTATAAAGAATACGCAAAAACCTTTAAGAATATTGTAAACGCAGGAGGAAAAATTGGTGTGGGAAGTCACGGGGAGATGCAAGGCATTTGTTATCACTGGGAATTATGGAATATTCAATCAGGGGGTATGTCAGAGATGGATGCTTTACGTTGCGCCACAATAATTGGATCAGAAGCCATAGGCTTTTCCAATGACTTAGGTTCGATAGAAGAGGGCAAGCTTGCTGATTTAATCTTATTAACAAAAAACCCTTTGGATGATATTAGAAATACAAACTCGATAAAATATGTTATGAAAAATGGAATTCTTTATAATGCAGATTCTCTTGATGAAGTATGGCCGACGATAAAGAAACTGCCACCACAATATTGGCATGGGAAAACGCCCAAACACCATGATAAATATTAATAATTAGGGGATAAAATAATGCAAAAAAAGTTACATATCTTTGTTGGAATCATATTATTTCATTTGGTATTTCTTATTGCGCAGGATGCGAAAGCACGATTTGAAATGATGAATACTATACGCAGGGATAAACTGGATCTGGTTTTACCAGGAGCGATGCGAGATAATAATGTTGATGTTTGGATTCATGTAATAAGGAGGGGCGATACAGATCCAATGAATCTAGATTTTGGAGTAACAATGGGCCATGTAGTTTTTACAGATAATGGTGGGGGCCGGATTGAGCGTGCTTTATTTGGTCATCGTTTTGCGGCTCTTGCGGATGAAACTATCTATGATATTTTTGGTGATGAGGAAGATTTAACTAAATATATAAAGAAGAGAAATCCAAAAACAATTGCAGTAAATATGTCAAACTGGATTACAGTTGGAGACGGATTATCGTACACTGGTTACAATAATTTAGTAAATCTCTTAGGGAAGAAATATGCAAAGAGACTTATATCTTCAGAAAATGTAATTACCGATTTTAGTGCTCGAAGAGTGCAATCAGAAATTATTGCCTTTGCTAATATATGTGAGATTCAACGTAGGGTAATGGAAGAAGGTCTTCGCATGATTAAACCAGGATTGACATCCAGGGATGAAGTTGGTTGGTGGGCTCAAGATGAATTAAGTAAATATGGTATTTACCCATCACTTTTTGGGGCACCGATGCCAGGAATACTGTATATAGGTTCTAATCCCAAAACGGGAGTTATTCATCGTGAAGATAGCGGTCCGCATTATAAATTTCAAAGAGGTGATTTTATTTCTTGGGATCTAGGTGTTCATTATATGAACTATGGTACTGATTATAAACGAAATGCATATATATTGAAAGAAAATGAGACGCAACCTCCGAAAGGTCTTAGGCATGCTTGGCAGCGTGGATTAGATGCTAGAGAAATAATTCGGAAAAATATTTCAGTTGGTCGAACAGCGCGAGAAACGCTTGCTGCATGTGTTTCTGCCTTAGAAGAAGCAGGATATATTTATACACCATTCACGGATTTCTTTGAACAAGATAAGAAATTGATAGAATCATTGGGGAAATCTAAAAAATCAGGATTTTCAATTGATTGTCATACTGTTGGTAACACGGGGAATAGCGAGGTTTCTGTTGGGCCTTCTTTTGCACCTTTCAGAGATATATCTGCCAATGGTTATTCCGGCCGGGGACATCTAACTATACGTGAAAATAACTTATTTGCTTTTGAATTTATGGTACATACCTGGATACCAGAATGGAACAGGCGGGTAAGTATAAACTTCGAAGATAATGCAATTGTTACTGCTAGGGGAGTAGAAATGCTTTACCCTAGAAATGAAAAAATTATTTTGGTACCATAAAATTATAGGAATGACTCCATGAGGATATATAGGATTACGATAATACTGATATTAATGTTTCAAAGTTGTTCGAAAGAATCATCGGGCGATTATGGCTTTGAAGTGTTTAGTAAGAAAATGAATATTTTCGGAATAACCATACTTGCTACGGAAGAAACCTCTAATGACAAAATGATTCATGCGGCCACAATATTAGCAGAATACCTTGATAATGATGAGAATGGTATTCCTGATAATGCAAAAGTAGTTGATGACTTAATTAAACATAAAGCTACATTAGTTATGTTCAAGTCCTACGGATCAATGAAGTATAAGAAATTTTTTCATTCTAGCAAGTGGCCAGATGGACAAACAACTGATAAAAGGGCTGTACAAGATCTTTATGATGATGAAACACATCCCAATGGGGCAGCTGATGGTATCTTTGATGCATCTCTGGAAGAAGTTTTGCATTTGATTACTTTTGGTGGTTATTCCAATGCCTATCCCGAAATCTTTGGTACAAAAAGAGGGACTGCTGTTTCGAAAGCTGTAGATATAGCTAGAGGCGGTTATTTTGATACGATTCCTGATGAATACCCACAAAATGGATGGTATTCATATGATGACGAAACATGTGAATATGGTTGCCAGATACATGAATACTTGTACTGGGCAATAACTTCAATATTGGGTGCTCAGGATTTCCCAGGTAGACTTGATGATATTGAACATGAATGGAGATTAAATACTCATGAAAAAGTAAAAAATACTGATAAAGCATTCTATGACATTTATACTAATCCTGAGTATAAACTACCGACAGTTTTACCAGATGGAAAATATAAAGGAAAGATTCCGAATATTGCGTCTTATCTACAAAAGTAATAAAGAAAGAAAACCATGAATAAATTTTTATTTTATGTAATTCTATTACTATTTCTTCAATTTGTAGGATGTAACTCTGATAGAACCAGTTTAGACAATACTCATTTGGGAGGTTGTATTCTTATTGATCCTGTGGCTGACCTTCCGAGTGATATTTATCAAATGACTAGTATCACAGAAACAAATGAATATGAACCGTTTAATAAAAAACTCACTGTATGCGGTATCATACTTATTAGTCGAGATGAAATTTCTAATGATTTTATGCAAAAAGTAGCTGAAACAATTAAAGAAATGTTTTCCCCTAATGGAGAACATATAGATAGAGAATTGCAGGAAGATCTAATAAGGAATATGTATAAGTACAAAACCGTTATTCCTTTATTTAAAGGAGAAGATTTTACTTTTACTTCTTCAGATGAACAGTTGTGGGACCGTACGACAAGACAAAATAGTATCTGTGATATCATTATGGAGGGCGTACCGGGTCAGGTCACTGAAGTTGTTGAACATATATTACACTTTGTTACTGACATTGGGATGCACTATACATTTCCCGATGATTGGGGGATTTCTAGATCATCGACATTGTATCAAGTGATGCAAGAAGCAATTGATAATCAATATTATAATGTGGACCAATATTCTGAAATTGAAGAAGAAGATAGATTGCGTGTCCTACTTCAGGAATATGCCTATTGGTTAATTTATACATCTTGGGATCTTAGAGAACCCTATGGTCCTCAAGAAGCTGAATGGTCCATATTCAATAGTGCAGAATTAAATGACAAGCTACCTGAATCCTTTCAACTCTATAATAATGTTATTCCAAAGGTTATGACTTCACCAAGCATAGAAACTCTAGAGTCATTTATCGATTAGATAAAGTTATGATTCTTATTTTTTCAAGATCTCGAAAAAAAAGAAGGTGTTTGATCCGGGAATATTTGGACAGCTGATCGTATTTCCTCAAATGATTTAAGAATTTCAAAAATATAAAATTATAGGATTATTTTGTGGAATACAGAAGTTTAGGGAGAACAGGATTACAGGTTTCTAGTATTGTGTTTGGAACAGATAATTTTCTTGATCCAACACCTGAAAAAGAATCATCTAGAATGCTAGACCATGCTTTGGATGCAGGGGTAAATTTAATTGATACTGGTGACGTATATGCTGGCGGGGAGGCAGAAAAAATGATTGGACGGGCTCTAAAGAATAATGGTCGCCGCCATGATGTACTGATATCAACTAAAGTAGATCATGGCATGAGTATTCCGGGAAAAACACTTGATGAATATATTCCACAAGCAAAACCAAATTCTCATGGATTATCCAGAGCAAATATAATTCGGGCTTGTGAAAATTCGCTCAAAAGTTTTCAAACTGATTATATTGATATTTACTTTGCTCATCGTTTTTCACCAGAAATTCCATTAGACGAAACTTTAGGTGCTCTTGATTATTTAGTGCAATATGGAAAAGTGCGCTATATTGGTTTTTCTACTCATCCTGCATGGGCAATCATGGAATCATTGATGATTGCAAGGGAATTTAGTTATCAAAAGATCGTCGCAGAACAGCCGCCCTATAATCTCCTCGATAGAAGGATAGAAAATGAACTTATACCTCTGGCACAGAAATATGGTATTGGTTTGATCACCTGGGCACCAATGGCAATGGGCGTATTAGCAGGCCGTTACCAAGATACTGAAAATCTCCCAAAAAACTCTCGCGCTATTTATAGAGGCGGTTATTATAGAGACCGAGTTACGCAGGCTGGTTTGAAGGTCGGAAAAGAATTTAGTGTGCTGGCCAAGAAAATTAATTTGTCTCCCGCTCAATTGGCTCTTTTATGGGCCAAAGATCAGCCTGGTGTTACTGCACCTTTAATGGGCCCACGTACAATGAAACATCTTGAAGAACTATTACCTGTTATGAAAATGAAACTTGATGAAGAAACTCGTGTAGCATGTGATCAACTAGTGCACCCTGGTACGGCAGTTACAGATTTTCACAATACTTCCGGATGGATGAAGATGGTAATTCAATAAATAATATTTACTAAGGATAATGATTTTCAGCTAACCGTCTTTTAATATTATTGTAATAGACTTTAGAATTAAGAAAGGGTAAAAAATATGTGTAAAAAAGAATGGCGAACCACACTTCCAATGTTTCTAATTATTGTTTTTTTCAGCTTTCCCCATCTAGCCTCAGGTCAAAACTTTAAGACACTACCAACAAACATAGATATTTCTAAATCATCTACTGGAATCGTGTCTATGCCGAAGAATGTCGACAAAATTTTTAATGATTTTGATCGATACACAAAAATACTAGCCCCCAATGGAAAACCTATACATATAGTTGTTGAGTCTGGTTACAGTGACCGGCAAGTTATTTATGCTCGAAAGATATTGGTAAATCATCTTACAAATTTACCTGGAACCAAGTACGGTCATGATAAAACAACTATAGCAAACGCAATAGCTAACAATCAGTCTATCCTTTTTTTATTCAAGGATACTAAAACATTCCAAGGCTGGTTCAGAAGTATTGAGCGCAAAGGTTTTGAAGTTAATGGTCAGGATTTAAGGGCCTATGAAACTATTCTGGAAGGTACAGATGGTTATATGGCCCAAAAAAATCCAACAAGGGATGCAAGCTATGAAGAAATTATGCACTTTGTACAACAGTGGGGAATTGAACAAGCTCATCCAACATTGAGTCAGGATTTGTTTGATGCTTTCTGGGATGCTCGTGCAAAAAATATTTATTTATTAGACTATGATGAAACACACGAATATTTCATTTGTGGTTTCGAAGCATACTATGATATGTGGGCACATGATCCGGAAAATGACGGAACAAGAGAGGATGAGTATATTCCAATATCAAATGCCAGTCTAAAAGTATATGATCCAAAAATGTATAATATTGTAGAGGAATATATGGGGAAACATTGGCTGTATATGGCAGAAGTTGTGGATGAATTTGATGGTACTTTTTCTCTATTAAAAGAAGAGCAAAAAACCTATACAAATAAATCCCAATATCTGCGAAAAGTTGCTCTTACTGGAAACAATAATAATGACTTAACGGGTAATAAGTTTGATAACTCCCTTTTTGGCAATAGTGGAAACAATAATATTAAACCACTTGGAGGATTTGATATTGTTGATGGAGGTCCAGGTGATGATACAGCAATCTTTATGGGAAAAAAGTCAGAATATATTTTACGGAATCAAGATGGAAGGATTATCGTTGATGACATCAACTATTGGCGAGATGGACAAAACATTTTGATAAATATGGAAAAATTGAAGTTTTTGGATAAGACTATAAATGTAACTGATACCAGGAAGTGAATATATAAAATTAAGAGGCGTAATATGACTAATCTAAAAGAACAAATTCAAAGCCTTGCTTTTTTTGTCACTTTTCTAAGTGTATTTAGCCCTTCGTACGCCTTAACGAAAACTATTCTAACTAATTGCAATATTATTGATGGAACAGGTAGGCCTGCCGCGAGAGACATGGTTATAACTATTTCTGAAAATAAGATAAGTACAATTGAGAAGGGACCCTACAAAAGTATAGGTGAAACAGATAGAGAAATAATTGACCTGAAAGGAGGTTATGTGCTACCAGGATTTTGGAACAATCATTCCCATTTATCAGATTTATTACCTGATGTAAACGATATTCTAGGCAAAGAAAACACGGTTTCATCTACTATTCGAGCTGGTCGAAATGCAATGGACGCAATTAAACGCGGATTTACATCTTTACGCTCAACTGGATCTCGTGATTATTTAGATGTGTATTGGGGGAAAGCTTTCAAAGATGGAGTATTTATAGGGCCTACAATATACCCAGCTGGTAACCCAATAGCAGCTGTTGGAGGACACGGTATTGATGATTACGCTTGGCCTGCGACTATCGCAATTAATGGACCAAAAGAAATGCGAAAAGCTGTCAGAGAGCATGTACGAATGGGAGTGAATTGGATAAAAATTATGGCTGATGAATTACAGGATAATGAAATTATCGCTGCAGTGCAAATTGCTCACCAAAATAATGTAAAGGTTGTCGCTCATGCTGCTGAAGAAGGGGCCTATAGAGCGATTAAAGCTGGTGTTGATTGCATTGAGCATGGTTATGATTTATCTGACAGAACACTGCGATTGATGGCCAAAAAAGGAACCTATTACGATCCTACAATAGTATGCAACTTGAGTGCTGAATATATAACTGAAAGAGAAGAGAAAATTGCTGAGCTTGATTTGAAATACAACCAGGATGTGATCGATGGTAGAATTTTAGTTGCTTATGCAGATGAACGCTCACCTTCCCGAGCATTAAAACAAAGAAAAATTCTTTTAAGGGCTCAAGAATTGGGTGTAAAAATTACAGTTGGTGCTGATTCAAATCCATTAGGTGAAATCGGATTACTTGAAATAGAGCAGTTAGTTTTTTCAGGAATGACAGAGATGCAGGCTATTATTGCTGCAACAAAGAATTCCGCGGAAATGAGCAATGTTTTGGAAACTGTAGGCACCATTGAAGAAGGGAAGATTGCAGATCTAATCGTATTGGCCGATAATCCTTTAAAGCATATATCAAATATTAGAAAACTGAAAATGGTCCTCAAAAACGGTAAAAAAGTTGACATTTCTTTTCCCGATCAGCAAACCAGTTTCTGGAAATTATACTTTAAGGAATTTGAAAAGGAGGAATAATGATACGTTTCAAAATAATATTATTATCTGGACTAATTTACTTATGTGCATGTACTGGAAAAGTCACGCTGCCTGACATTGATATTTCGGTTACTAATGATGGCGTGGTTGCCCTACCGGAAAACATACCCGATATTTTTAAACAATACTTTGTTAAGTATACCAAAGTGATTGCACCAAATGGTAAACCCATACATATATTAGCTCAAGATGGCTGGACAAATGATCAAATCAAACATGGTCGCAATGTGCTGGAGCATATTCTAACAAATTATGAAGGATCAGTGTACGGGAATGATAAATCATTAGTTGCTAATGCCATGTCTGACCAGAAAGCAACTATGGTTTTCTTTAATACAGAACCGGATCTTGAAAAGGCGTTTAACGAAGGTTTAGGATTTGCAACAGATCTTAGTATGCAAGACTTGCGTGCTAATGAATGTACAGCGGTGGGTAGTGAAGATTATATGAACCACACTACCCGGGATGCTTCTTACGAAGAAATTTGGCATTTGGTGCACGATTATGGAATTAAACCTACTCTTCCAAAAATGATAAAAGAAATGCGTGTTGCCAATGATGTTGCTGAGAAAAATGGCTGGAAAGGATGGCCTGATGATGAACCACAAGAACACCCAAATGAATATATGGGTGTTTTAATAGATAATTATTATGATTTATGGAAAATAATGCCAAAGCTATACGAGGGTAGGGAAATTGCTGAGATGGGCCGTAGAAAAGATCGGTCAGACCACGGGCAGAGTTTTGAGGGAAAATCCCACTTTGGGAGATATTTTGCAAATAGTCGATTTTCAATGAAAGAAAAGGATCCACTTGGGCATAACGTGATTGAAAATTATTTTCATTCGTACCTTACATTTATTCCGGAGTTACCTGAGAACTTCAAAGGAGTTTTTTCAATGGAGTTCGATAAAAATGTTTCTTATACATATAAATCGCAGCATTTATTAGGTGTTACAATTAAAGGTGATAACAATGTTGCATTAATTGGCAATAATTACGATAATAAAATGAATGGGAATCAAGGGGATAATTCATTTCAGGGTAATGGTGGAAATGATATCATTGATGGGGCCAAAGGTGTTGATACAGCAGTGTATCGGGGCCCTACTGCTGATTACAAAATTAATATTTTGGAAGATCGAATTGAAGTTGTAGATAATAATCTAGATCGAGATGGCAAGGATACACTAATTAATGTAGAAAGTGGAAAATTTGTTGATCGTATTGTGTCATTTTCCAATAATAGCATTCATTAAGAAATATGGAGAAGAAAATTATGAAAAATAAATTCTATCATTTTTTGTGTATTATTATGGCTTTTTCTTTATCGCTTTCTGCGCAGCCAGATGAATATAAACCTGACCCCCAATCGGTTCTGCAGCTAATCAGGAAAGAAAAAATAAAACATGTTCTTCCCCTAGCCATGCGGAATAATAAAGTCGATATGTGGATTCATGTCACAAGGGCAGGAGATCCGGATCCGTTGGAGTATGAATTTGGATCAACTTCCGGTTATTTAATCTTTACTGATCTAGGTGATCGAATTGAAAAAGCTGTTTTTGCTGGATATTTTGGTGGTGAGGGAGGAATTGAAGATATCGATGTAACTGCGTCTACGGAGCTTCGTCGCGCTATCACAGGATATGATTATGGAAAACAAAATTTTTCTGTCTATAAAGAAATAACCAATTATGTATCGAGCTATAATCCTAAAACAATCGCTGTGAACTACTCTGACTGGATTTCCGTAGCTGATGGAATATCCCATACACAGTTTGAAAAACTGAAAAAGATTTTGGGTCCAAAATATGCCAAGAGAATTGTTTCTGCAGAGGATGTCATCACTGAGTTTCGATCCAGAAGGGTCCAAAGAGAAATTGTTGTACAAGCTAATACATTAGAAATTGCTCGACAAAAAGTTCTTAATAAGATAAAAAAAATTATCCCAGGTAAAACCACTCTGGGTGAAATAGGAGGGGCTCGAATATATTTCTCTGAAAAATCAGAGCCGTTAAGCCCACCTTTAGCAACATCTTGGATCCGAAATCCGGAATATGTTTTTCAGCGGGGAGATTTTTTTACTATTGGGGATGGTGCTAAGTGGATGGATTTTGGGTTTGGATCATTTGGTGTAGATACGAAAACACACGTATATATATTAAAGGAAGGGGAAACTAGCCCGCCTAAAAGTATTCAGTATGCTTGGGATCAAGGAAAAAAAGCGCAAAGTATAATGCGGAAACATGTAGCAGTGGGTATGACCGCAGGGGAATCATTACAAGCAATAATAGACGCTATGGAAGCAGAAGGTTATATATATACTCCGTTTACTGATGATCCACGAGAAGATTACTTAATGTTACAAAAAGCACTGAAAAATACAAATAAGTCTGGGTTTTATTTGGATCTACATGCTATGGGGAATAATGGCGGAGATTTGGTGACAGTTGGCCCTTCAATAGCTCCGTTTAGAAGAGACCGAGATCATGTTGTCATTCATGAAAATCATATTTTTGCATTTGAGTATGCAGTACATACCAATCTTCCAGAGCGACCTGGTTATCCTATTTCAATTAACTTTTCAAATCCTCAAGTGGTTACAAATTATGGGGTTGAGTGGATACAGCCACCGAATGATAAGATCATTTTAATTTACTAACCAAATTCTAATTTTAGTTGATCAAAAATATTTTTTGGTTTTAACTGATTAAAAACAAATGTAAATAAAATATTTGGGTCAAGACTAGTTGGCATCGGATGAAAAGCTGTAAGTTCTATAATAACAATGAAAAACAAGTATGTTAAGCGTTCGAGAATTTCGGAGTGGAAATTTCGTCAACTTGTTAAGCTGTTTTCCTTGGATCTTGATGGGGTC
>PVBE012645747.1_pt1 | contig 25720 bp, 26 predicted proteins | sample 1631181 | NCBI WGS metagenome assembly PVBE01 (sample SAMN08397723, study PRJNA350692) | Marine metagenome, whole genome shotgun sequencing project. | isolation source: water | place: Pacific Ocean | collected 2012-04 | reverse complement strand
TTCTTGATCAGGGCCAGGGCCCGGATCAGGTGGGGGAAGGCGCCGATGGTCACCCCGGTGATGCGGAAGTTCTCCACCGCGCGCTGGGTCTGGATGCCGTAGTAGGCGTCGGCCGGGATCTGTCGGTCGCCCAGGGAGTCGTGCTCCAGGCGTACGTTCTTCTGGTCGCTGTCAGCCATGTCTGCTCCCGGCCGCTATGGGCCCACGAGGATCTTGAGCTTGTGCGTGTCGGTGCCCTCGGGGGACTTGGCGCGCACCTCCAGGGTGACCTTGCCGGTCTTGGCGGGCGCGGTAACCGTTGCCTGCCACAGAGGATTGATCCCCGCCGTCATGCCGGTCCAGGCGCCGCCCTCCAGCCGGACCTCGACGGTGCTGGCTCCCTTGGGCGAAAAGACCAGGGCGCGCACGTCCAGGGCCTTGCCCGCGGGCGAGGCCTTGGCCAGGGGGTTGGTGCCGCCGAGGTCGACCTGGGCCGGCGTGGTGACCAGCACCACGGGCCAGCTCACCTTGAGCGAGGTCAGCGGGACCACCCGCGCCGACGGCCCGGTGGTGTCGAGCCCCACCACGCTGAAGGCAGGCTTGGGCGTGACGATGTTCGGCTTGCCCAGGGTGGGGGTCTGCACCACCAGGGTCTTTTTGATCCAGGACACGTGCAGCGAGTGCACGTGCCCGCAGAGGTAGACCGAGGCGCCGGTCTTGGACAGCACCTCCTGCATGGCCTTGTCGGTGCCCTGCACCTGCAGCCCGAACAGCCCGAGCACCGGGTGATGCCCGGCCACCACCGTGTGTAGCAGCTTGGAGGTGGGCGGCGGCGCGGACAGCAGCTTGGCCTTCTGGGTGTTGCTGGAGTAGCCGAACAGCTGCTGGGTCTTTTTGGTGCTGTCGGAGGTGTGCGTGCGCACCACCCGCAGCTTGCCGGCCGGCGTGTTGATGTAGCTCATGCCGTAATAGCCGCCCGTGGCCTTGCCGGTCTGGGAGACCTTGAGGAACTCCTTGCCCTGGTTGTGGTGCATGTCGTGGTTGCCGGGGACCTCGATGTAGGTCGGGTAGGCCGGGACCTTGCCCTTGACGATGCCGTAGTACTCGTTCCACTGCGCCACCTTGCCGTCCTCGGTGATGTCCCCCGTGACGATTGTGGCGGCGGGGGCGATGACCGGGAGGATGTCCTTGACCGCCGCGGCGAGGGCCTTGCCGGCGAAGGTGGTGACGCCGACGTGGGTGTCGGTCAAGTGCACCAGCCAGACGGGCGCGCTGGCGGCCGCGCCGCCGTCGGGGATCGAGGCGTCGGCGGCGGCGTCCACCCCGAACTCGCCAGCGGAGAGATCCTGGGAGGCGGCCGCGTCCGAAGCGCTGTCCGACGGCGCGCCGTCATCACGGGCGTCCGCGCTCGCGGCGTCGGCCCCCGTGTCCACGCCTGTATCTGCGGCCGCCGGGTCTTCACTGCAGGCTGGCCAGGCGACCAGCAGCAGGCCCAGCAGGGACAGCAGCGCAATTATCGATGTGCGAGTTGAGGTTTCAGAGGAGGGCGACAGAGACATACTGCCATCTTAAAGCAACCCCTGTCCTGCGCAAGGCGTGGACCGCAACTGGCACACAGCCTGAGGCAACATCGACCCGCTGGTGGTAGACTTGCAGCGCCATGAGCACAGGCCCCGCCTCCACTCCCTCGTCCCTCAGCCGCCTCGCCCTGTGGTGCCCCGGCTGCGGCGCCAAGAGCTCCTTCGAGCCCGGGAAGCTCCCCGAGTCCTGTCACCGCTGTAGGAGCACGCTGCGGCCGCCGCGGGAGGCCGCCGGCGGCGCCATGGAGGGGAGCCGCGAGCGCTGGCTGGCGGCCCAGCAGCGTCGCATCCGCGCCGAGCGCCGGACCATGCTCTGGGTGCAGAGCTACAGCTACCTCGTCGGCGCCCGCGGCTGCCTGCTGGCCTTCGCCGCGGCCGGCTTCGCGGCCCTGGGGCTGCTGGCGTTGTTCGACATGTTCCGCCTGGACGGGCGGCTGGTGACCGTGGCCGCCATCACCGCCGTGGCCACCGTCCTCTCCTTCCGGACCCTGGCCAGCTTCAGGCGCTGCCGCGGCGCGCGCTGGCCCGACCTCGAGGCGCTGGTCTCCCTGCACCGGGGCCAGCGGGTGGTGCGCTTCCGCGACGTGCTGGCCTGGTTCAACATCCGCTGGCTCAGCTACTACCCGCCGCTCTTTCTGGCCGACAGCTCCTCGACGAACTACGCCGCCATGACCTGCGGCGAGGTGAAGGTGATGCTCAACGTGAACCTGGAGGCCCAGGGGCTGCTGGACACCTCACGGCTGCACCTGCTGCTGGCCACGCCCCTGGACGTGCGGGACGAGGCCCACGACGAGGTGGAGCTGTCCGGCGACGCGGCCCGCGCCAGGGCGCGGCTGGAGAACCTCGGCTTCGCGGCGGAGGTGCGCGCCGCCGGGGTCTGGATCCAGGCGCGGCGAGAGACGCTGACGCGCTACCGCAGCGACGGCATCCCGCGCAGCCGCCTGCAGGAGGTGCTGGACCACGGCCTGGAGCTGGCCGGGGCGATGAAAAAGTAGGGCGAGGGCTTGTCCCCCGCCTAGCGGGCGATGAGCAGCAGGGCCACCACGAAGTAGATGGCGATGGCCACGATGTCGTCGATGGTGGTCACCGCCGGACCGGCGGCGATGGCTGGATCGATGCGCACCAGCCTGAAGAGGAACGGCACCAGCACGCCAAGGATCGCCGACGCCACGATGGCCACAGACATCGAGATGCCCACCGTGAGGCAGAGCATGTAGTCGCCGTGCCAGATCAGGGCCACCACCGCCGACAGCAGGCCGCAGGCCGCGCCCATCAGCACGCTGATGATCAGCTCCTTGCCGAGGAAGCGGCCCAGGTTGTGGAAGTCCACGCGGCCCGTGGCGAAGCCGCGCACCACGATGGTGGCCGACTGGGTGCCCACGTTGCCGCCCATGGCGCCGATGACCGGGATGAACGGCACCAGCGCGATGACCTTGGGCCAGGTGACCTGAAAGAGCCAGACCAGCAGCGCCGGCACGGTGAGCCCGGCCAGGGTCACCAGCAGCCAGGGCAGGCGGGCCCAGGCGATCTGGAACAGGTGGTCGGTGTAGACCAGCTCCGGCTCGTCGGGCGTGGCGCCGGCCATGTGCAGCATGTCCTCCTCCACCTCCTCCTCGATGACGTCCACAACGTCGTCGTGAAGGATGCGCCCCAGCAGCACGCCCTTTTCATCCACCACCGCCATGGAGACCAGGTCGTAGCGCTTGAACAGACGCGCCACCTCCTCCTGGTCCACCTCGGGCGCCACGGCGTAGCGCGACGGCTCCACCAGGTCGCCGATGCGATCGCCTGGCTGGGAGAGGATCAGCTTCTCCAGCCGCAGCACGCCCACCAGCCGCCCGTTACCGCTGGTGACGTAGATCAGGTGGAACTCGCCGGCATCGGCGGCCTCGGTGCGCAGGATCTCCACGGCCTCGGACACGGTGGCGTCCTCGGAGACGGCCACCATCTCCATCTGCATCAGCCCGCCCGCGGTGTCCTCGGGGTAGGCCAGCAGCGTCTCGACCTCCTCGCGATCCTCCTCGGGGAGGGACTCGATGACGTCCTGAGCCAGCTCGTCGGGCAGGTCGGCCAGCACGTCGGCGGCGTCGTCCGAAGCCATCTCCTCGATGGCCTGGGACAGCTGGTCGTGCTGCAGGTGCTCGGCCAGGTCGTCGCGCAGGTGGTCCGGCAGCTCCTCCATCAGGTTGGAGATCTCGGAGATGTCCAGCCGCAGCAGCACCACCGGCCAGTGCTCGCGGTCCAGGATCTCGAACAGCGCGGCCATGTCCGCGGGGTGCAGCACCTTGAGGAACGTGCGCAGCGCCTTGGTGTCGCCGCTCTCCATCAGCGCGGTGAGCTCGTTGACCTCGGAGCGGTCCCGGCGACGCTCGTCTCCCTCCGACTTGATCAGGTGAGTGACGGGGCGCTGTCTGTCGTCGGTGGCCATGGCTGGATACCTGTCTAGCAGATCAGGGCTGCGAGGTCATCAGTCCTCTTCCCAGTCGAAGAAGTAGTCCTTGTTGGTCAGCTGAGGCACCTCCTCGACCACCAGCGCCTCGCCCCGATGGGTGCGCATGTGGGTGACCAGATCCTCCAGAGAACCGGTCTCCTCCTCCCAGTATTCCTCGGTGCCGAAGTGGGGCCAGGTGCGCGGGAAGATCGGGTCGTGCCAGCGCCGCGCCAGCCAGGTGGCGTAGTGGATCATGCGCATGCCGCGCAGGGGCTCGATGAGCCGCAGGCTGGCGCGGTCGAAGGGCCTGAAGCGCTCGTACCCCTCGAGGAACACCTGGATCTGGCGGCGGGTGTGGTCGTCGCGCCCGGGGAGCATCAGCCACAGGTCCTGCACCGGCGGCCCGATGACCATGTCGTCGAAGTCCAGCACGTTGAACACGCCGTCTCGCACCAGCAGGTTGCCCATGTGAAAGTCGCCGTGGATCCGGTGCACGTCGACACCGCTCATGTACTCATCCGCCACGTCGGCGATGTAGGTCGCCGCGTCCAGGTAGCGGGTGGCCACGTTTGGCGGCAGGGTGTCGTGCTCCTCCAGCCATGCCACGTTGTTCCAGACGTAGGTCTCGGCGGTGATATGGATCCGGTGCTCTGCGGGGCGGTTGGCGGCCACGTTGTGCATACGCGCCACCAGCATGCCGAGGCGCTCCATGTGCTCGTCCGACAGCTCCTCCGGCGCCCGGCCGCCCCGGGACTCGAAGAGGCAATAGCGGATGCCGTTGATCTCCTTGAGCGTGGCGCCGTCGGGGAACGGCAGGGTGGGGCAGACCGGCACCTCGGCGTCGTGCAGGTCCGTCAAAAACTGGTGCTCCTCGAGGACCTGGGCCTCGGTCCAGCGCATGGGGCGGTAGAACTTGGAGACCACGCGGCGGTCGTCCTCCAGCTCCATGAGGTAGACGCGGTTTTCGAAGGAGTTGAGGGGAAAGCAGACGGGCTTGCAGTGGTACCCGCCGGCCTCCACCGCGCGCAGCACGGCCTCGGCGCTCAGGCCGAGGAACAGGTCGGTCTCTGTGGACGAGCTCTTGTCAGACATGGGCGCAGCATAGAGGTGGGTCGGGGGCCTGGCAAGCACGCCCTTGCGTCATGGCCGGCGGTGTGCGGCAATGGCTCCATGCTGCACCGGCACGAGCTGGCCGCGCTCCTTTTGATCCTGTCCGCCTGCGGCAGGACCGGTCACCTGGGCGCCCATGACGCGGCCCCGGCGGACGGGGCGCCGCCCGACGCACACGCTGTGGCCGAGGCCCGGCCAGCCGACGCCCCGTACAGGCCCGGCGGCACCTGGATCCAGGTCAAGCCGGGGGCCTTCTTCATGGGCTCGCCCACCACCGAGGCCTGCCGCGACAGCTACGACGAGCGCCAGCACATGGTGGCGTTGAGCCGGGGCTTCGAGATCTGGTCCACCGAGGTGACCCGGGGCGAGTATCGCGCGGCCATGGGCTACGATCCATCAGCGTCGCTCTGCATCAAGCTCGACTGCCCCGTGGATCGGGCCACCTGGTCCGAGGCCGCGGCCTACTGCAACTCCCTGTCGGCGGCCGCAAAGCTCGCGGCCTGCTACACCTGCAAGGGCAGCGGCGCGGCGGTCTCCTGCACCCAGGCGACCAAGACTCCCCACACCTGCCGCGGCTACCGCCTGCCCACGGAGGCGGAGTACGAGTACGCCCTGCGCGCCGGATCCACCTCGGCCCTCCACAGCGGAACCATCAAGTACTGTCACGGCGCGGACAAGAACGCGGACAAGATAGGCTGGTACGACAAAAACGCCGGCGGCAAGCCGCACCCGGTGGCAGGCAAGGCGGCCAACGCCTGGGGCATCTTCGACATGTCAGGCAACGTCGGCGAGTGGTGCTCGGACTGGTACGCGCCCTACGGCTGGGCGCCCAAGCTGCAGGATCCGGTGGGCCCCGCGGCGGGCACCTTCCGCGTGGTGCGGTTCGGCTCTTATGTTTCCGAGGCGCGCACCCTCCGCTCGGCCAGCCGCAGCGGCCTGAGGCCGCACACGCGGTCCCCATTCATGGGGTTTCGCTGCGTGCGGACTCGGTAAAAGTACAAAGGTTAGGTCCGGGCGGGGTTCAGGTGGTTGGAATCATTGGGTGGAGATCGCCAAAAGTTCAAAGGTTAGGTCCGGGCAGGGCCAGGGGGATCACGGCGCCGGGGTAGGCCAGGGGGGCGCCGAAGGCCGCTTTGTCCCCGGTGAGGCCGCAGTGCACCAGGAAGAGGCGCTGGATCTTCAGCTCGGCCCGCAGCTGCCGCACCGCCTCCTGAACCGCCGCTCGATCCACGGCGCCGGCGCGGCCGCCAGCCGCTGCCTTGCGGGCGCCGAGGGTGCGGCTCACGTCACAGGTGCCGGTGAGCAGGGTGTGGATCGGCCCGGGCGGCAGCTTGCCCGCGGCCATGGCCTGCTGCACCAGCGAGGCGGCGTGAAAGACCGGCGCCGCGCCGCCCGGGGCGTCCTGCATGTGCGAGCAGTAGGAGAAGACCAGGTAGCCGGTCGGCGGGGTGGCGATGACCAGCACGGTCTCCATGGGCGTCAGCGAGATGCCGCTGCCGCGCTCCTCCTCCAGCGGTGGTGAGAAGGGGTAGGTCAGCAGATGGATCCGTTTGCTCGGGCCGTCGCTCCACTGCAGCGGGGCGACGCCGGGGGTGGTGTCCCGGGGTTTGCGCGCGCAGGCCCCCATGAGGTGCCCCGAGGGCCGGTTGAGCTTGCACAGCGAGGCCAGGTTCGGCCCCTGGATCGCCACGGCCGGCAGCGCCTTCAGCGGCGCCGGCAGGTGGTCCAGCGGGGGAGGGCGGCTACCCGCGCTGGCCGGCGGGAAGATGTTGAAGTGGAAGTGGGAAAAGACAACGGCCGCGCGTCGGGTTTTGGACAGCTCCACGCCGCGGTCGGCCAGGGCCGGGCGCAGGTTCTTGATCAGGCCGGCGCTGCCCGGATCCCCGAGGCCGAAGAGCAGCACGCCCCGGCGACCGTCCGGCTCGGTGACCACCACCAGCGCGGCGGGGTTGCCGTCCACCGCCTCGAAGCGGGGATCCGCGGTGCCGTTGCCGTCGGCCAGGATCGTGATGCCGTCCGACGGCGCGCGCCTCGACGGGTCCGCGGCGGCGTCGGCTTCCGGCGCAGACGGCGGCGCGGGTCGGGGACCGCTGAGCAGGATCCAGGCCGTGGCGGCCGCGGCAAGCGCGCCCAGACCGACCAGGGCCCACCCCCGGCCCGTCACAGTCCGTCCGGAAAGAGGCCGCGCGCGTCCTCGGGCTCGGCGCGCCCCGCCATCACCTCCTCGAGGTCGAGCTTCACGTCGGTCAGGCGCTGCGCCACGTGTTGGCGGGCCAGGTCCTGGCGCTCCAGCCGGTACCGCTGGGCCGCGGCCAGGGGCAGGCCGAACTTGCGCAGCACCGGCGCGTGGCGCAGGGGCGAGGTGAGCAAAAAGATCGGCAGCTGGGCGTAGCACAGCGGCTGCAGCGTGATCTGCTCCGAGATCTGCGGCAGGATGCCGAGGCGCTGCACCAGGCTGATGGCCTTGACCTCGACGTTGAGCCCGTGGCTATCGAGCAAGGCGCGCCGCTGCTGCCGGTCGCCGAAGTGGTAGACCGGGTGCATGAACTGGATCCCGAACTCGGCCATGAAGCGGTCGGCCAGCTGGATGTACTCCGGCATGAGCATGAAGATCACCGGCTGGGCGCAGTTGAGCCCGTCGGCGGCGTGAGAGATGCCGTTGCGCAGGCAGTAGATCATCAGCTCCACTTCCATGGAGAGGCGGCAGCAGAGGTCGAAGATCAGCGGGGAGCCGGTGCGCTTCAGATCCTCGCCGTAGCGCGGCAGCACAGCGTCCAGGGACGGGCGCGAGGCGGTGGTGGTGCAGACGATGCGGTCGTCGCCGAAGATGCTCCGCAGCTGGTCAACCCGCTCGTGGGGCGCGTGGACCCTGAGGCAGTAGCCGTTGCAAAAGATGTTGAGGTGTACCCGCTCGAAGTGCTCCAAAAGCAGCAGCACGCCGAGGGTGGTGTCCAGGCCGCCGGAGAAGCTCACCGCGACGTCCCCCAGCTTCTTCCGCGTCATCAGCGCCCCCTGCGCCCGGCGTAACGCCGGAAGAGGCGCAGCAGCACGAAGGCCGGCCCGCGCAGCAAGCGGTACGCGCCCTCCTCCAGCAGCAGGCCGAGCCGCTGCACCGGTCCGCGGTTTTCAATATCATCAGGCATGCCAGAGTTAGCTTTTGCCAATCGCGCCGGCGTGGCAAGCGCTACTTGCCAATACCGACAGATGCTGACAAGGATCTCACGTATGATTCGGGACAAATCCGCCACTTCTTCGCCGGCCCGGGCTGTGCTGCGGTTGCTGTACTTCCCCTACGTCTTGCTGGTCTACGCGCCATACATGGCCGTCTCCACCTTCTTCATGGGGATCCTCGCGGTGGGCATCGCCTTGGTCAGCCCGCGCGTGGCCTTCCACTGCGGCACCGTATGGTCCTGGCTGCTCTGCCTGATGAACTTCACGCGGGTGACCGTGCGCGGCCGGGAGAACGCGGATCCAGACGGCTCCTACATCATCATGAGCAACCACCAGAGCCACTTCGACGTGCTGGCCTTCTACGGCCACTGGGGGCGCCAGTTCCGCTGGGTGATCAAGGAGGAGCTGCGACGGGCACCGGGCCTGGGCTGGTACTGCTCGGCCGGCGGCCACCTCTTTGTGGACCGCTCCAGCCGGGAGCGCGCCATCGCGAGCCTGCGCGCGGCGCGCCCCCTGCTGGAGGGCGGCACCTCGGTGATGATCTTCCCCGAGGGGACCCGCAGCCGCGACGGCCGCCTGCAGGATTTCAAGAAGGGCGGCTTCATGATGGCCCTGGACCTCGGCCTGCCGATCCTGCCAGTGACCATCAGCGGATCCCGGGACGTGCTGCCCCGCGGGACCGTCCGCATGATGCCCGGCAAGGTGGAGATCAAGGTGCACCCGCCGGTGGATCCCGCCGACTACGGCGTGGAGCGCCGGGACGAGCTCATGGCCCGCGTGCGCGAGCTCATCGAGTCCGGCCTCGAGGCCGAGTAGCGCGCCTGCCGAAGCGGGCCGTGATAGAATCCGCGGTGCATGAAGCGCCCGCTCGCCATCCTCGTAGCCGCCCTGTGCTGCGCCCCGGCCGCCGCCGCGGCTTACAAACAGATCAAGACCAAGGACGGCCTGGACGTGCAGTGGCCCACCATGCCGGTGAAGTTCAAGATCCAGAGCAGCGGTCCGCCCGGCGTCACCGCCTCGTCCGCCCGGGCGGCCATCATCGCGGCGTACAAGTCCTGGTCCCGGCCGGACTGCTCCTACTTCCTCTACCAGGACCTCGGCTCCACCACCCAGTCCTCCGGCAACTACAACGACAACGTCAACACCCACGTTTTTCCCACCAAGTGGAACGTCGCCAGCAGCAAAAACGCCCTGGCCGTGACCCGCGTCTTCTGGGAGGAGGACACCGGCGCCATGACCGACGCGGACATCCTCTACAACCCGGCGTACAAGTGGTCCACCACCGGCGCCCCGGGTGCCTACGACCTGCAGTCGGTGGCGACCCACGAGATCGGCCACCAGCTCGGGCTGACCCACTCCTCGCACAAGGCGGCCACCATGTATTACGCCACGGGCAAGGGGAACACGGCCGTGCGCTCGCTGCACAGCGACGACATCGCCGGACTGTGCCAGATGTACTCCAACGGCAAGCCGGTCTCACCCGAGTGCACCGAGGCCAGCCACTGCTCAATCAACGAGGTCTGTCAGGCCAAGATCTGCGTCACCGGCAGCGCGGTGAAGAAGGGCTACGGCGCGCCCTGCACCGGCAACAGCGAGTGCTCCTCCGGGTTCTGCGTCGAAACGGGCAGCGGTGGTTTTTGCTCCGCCTCCTGCGAGGCCAAGGCCTGCCCCAACAACGACCAGTGCGTGGCCCTCAAGGGGGGCGGCAAGGCCTGCCTGCCCGGCAGCGGCGTTCAGGGCACCCTGACCTTCGGCGAGGCCTGCGACTCCAACAGCGAGTGCAAGAGCAAGATCTGCGCGGTGATCCCCGGCGGGCGCCTGTGCTCCCGCGCCTGCACCCCGGGCAAGGCCGGCGACTGCCCCGCGGGGCACATCTGCTCGGCCTCGGGCGGCCAGAGCATCTGCCTGCCCGGCGCCAGGAAAAAGCACCTCGGCGCCGCCTGCTCGCGCAACAGCGATTGCGCGTCCGACCTCTGCGCCAGCGGTGGCTGGGGCCTGCGCTGCGCTCGCTTTTGCGACGCGCCGCCGGCCACCACGTGCCCCGCGGGGTTCAGCTGCTGGAAGCTGCTCAACAGCACCCGCAAGGCGTGCCTGCGGCAGGTGCTCGAGCCCTTCGGCGCGGTCTGCACCGGCAACGGTGACTGCACCAGCGACCTGTGCGCCACCGACGGCCAGGGTAAAAAGTTCTGCACCTTCTTTTGCGACCCGCGCAAGGGCTGCCCGAAGGGCCACACCTGCTCGCCTGCTGGCGGGCAGCGCCACGTCTGCGGGCCCAACGGCGCGCCACCCACCCTCGACGAGGACGACGACGGCGGCTGCGGCGTGGCCCCGGGGGTCAGGCTGGGCACGCCGGCCTGGTTGCTGCTGCTGCTGGCAGCGCTGGTGGGCCTACGCCGCCGCGCTTGATCAGGGGCTAGTAGAGGTTCTTGGCCACCGACCAGACGTAGCGCCACCAGATGCGCGGCTGGCGTAGTGAGATGGCGCTGGCGCCCGACTTGCGGGCGTACTCGTGGCTCGGGATCTCGGCCACCCTGTACCCTCGCTTGAGGGTCTTGATGGTCATCTCCTGCTCGATGGTGGTGAGGTCCTCGCGCAGGTCCAGATCGCGGGCCACGTCGGTGCGGATGGCGCGGTAGCCGTTCTGGCTGTCGGTGAGCTGGGCCTCGAAGCGCAGGTTGATGGCGATGAGGATCAGGTCCGAGCCGATCATCCGCACCAGCTTCTCCACGTCTCCGTGCAGCTCGTCGCTGCCGCCCTTGCCGCGGGAGCCGATGACCAGGTCGGCCTGGTCCGCGGCGATGAGGTTGACCATGGCGGGGATGTCCCGCGAGTCGTGGGAGCCGTCGGCGTCGATGAAGACGATGATGTCGCCCTTGGCCTCGCGGATGCCTGTGCGCAGGCCGTCACCCTTGCCGCGGCCGCCATCGCTCACCACCCGGGCGCCCAGCTCTCGCGCCCGCTCGGGCGTGCCGTCCGTGGAGCAGCCGTCCACGACGAGCAGGTCGTCCGCGTAGCGACGGGCGCCCTCCATCACGTACTCGAGGTTATCCACCTCGTTACGTGTAGGGATGCAGACGGTGACCTTGGGATCCTTCATGGCTCACACAGGTTATTGTTTTGACGGCGGCTATCCACGTCTAATTGCGGGAATCCTGTAAACCGTCAGGATCTCCACACCTTCGACCTTGCGGGTCCACATCTTCTCGAATTTGTACTGCGGGACGTGATTGCAATGGTTGGTAATGAAGTAGCCAGCCTCGGCGCGATCTTCAGTGTAGCCCACGCGACCGCGCTGCGCATCGGGGAGGATCATGGTGTTGAACTGCAGAGGGTAGAGGGCCACCGGCACCTCCGAGACGTAGATGCTCAGGTTCTCCTCCGGCGCCCGCCGCAGCAGCCACTCCAGGCCCTCGCGGTACTCGGAGCCCCAGTAGCCGAACTGGAAGCGCTGCCGGGCGCCTGCCAGCCCTCCGGTCAGCAGGTTGAAGTAGCTCAACTGGTGGGGGTGGGAGTGGATCATGAACCGCGCCGTGGACGCCGCCGACAGGACCAGCACCAGGGCCACCGCGGCGCGGGACCAGGCCACCGCCCGGGGGCTGCGCAGCGGCCAGCCACGGCTGGTGAGCGCCTTCAAGCCGAGCAGCGCCAACATGATGAACCCGGGGTAGACGAAGTACATGTGGCGCCAGCCGTTGAACAGGGTGGAGCCGAGCACGGCCACGGCGGCCAGCGGCGCGGTCAGGCAGCAGAGCGCCACGAGCGCGCCGCGGTGCTCGCGGTAGAAGCCGCGGCTCCAGCGGACCGCGCTGGTCAGCCGCACCAGCCCGACCAGAAAAAGCGCGGTGTAGGCCGGCGGCGTGGTGATGACCATCCACACCGGGGTGAAGTGCCAGGGCACCTTGGCGCCGAGGACTTTGCTGCCGAAGTACAGCTCCCACCACTCCCAGGGATCGTTGGCCGACACCTCGAAGGAGACCAGCAGGTTGCCGATGGGATCGCTCCAGAGCATGGGCCAGCCGAGCACCGCCAGGGGGCAGAAGACCAACAAAAAGTCCAGGTAGGTGATGGCGCAGCGGCCGAGCATGCGCCACCTGGAGCGCGCGATCAGCACCTCCATGGCCAGGAAGGCGGCGGTGAAGGCGGGCATCACCAGGCCGGCGATGCGGATGTCCACCATCACGGCGCAGGCCGCGCCGTGGAGCGCGGCGGTCAGCGGCGTGTTCCGCTCCAGGTAGCGCACCAGGGTGTACATGCTCACGGTGAACGCCGCCATGAACGCGATGTCCATGGAGTTGTGGAAGGCGTGGGCGAAGACGCGCGGGCTCAACGCCATGAACACGGCGCCGGCCAGCCCGAGGCGCCAGCTGGCCAGGATCCGCGCGCAGAGCAGATAGCAGAAGAACACGCCGACGCAGAAGATGAGGTAGATCGAGACGTGCCGCAGCATCAGCTGCTCGCGGGAGTTTTCCACGCCGATGACGCCCGACAGCCAGACCAAAAACATCTCCACCACCGGGCCGTGGGTGCGCGCGAACTGGCCGGTCACCGGGTGCCAGAACGTGTCGCTGTAATGCTTGGCGTTGGGGTTCTTGCCGGTGATGTGGTCCAGCATGATGGACCCGAACACCGTGTTGTTCCCCTCATCCCAGCCCACGCCGTAGTCGTCGTGCACCGCCACGCCGAGGCCCACCAGCGCCGCGAAGAAGCTCGCCACCACCGCCAGCCGCCACCGCTCCAGCCGCCGGTCGAGCCACCGCCAGTGGCGCGTTGCGATGGTGAGGATGTCGGCAGGCGGCGTCATGGCAGGTCTCGCGAGAGCCCCCCACCATACATGATCAGGCCGGGCCGATGAAGCACCCGGGGCGGGAGGGTATTCCGAGCCCGGGGTTGCACCGGGGTCCTACATCAGTATCCTGTCTGCTTTACCTCGCAAAGGGTGGCGGTGGAAACAGACCAGAACGAGCGCGGCGGGGCTGACCGCGGAGGGCCCCTGGGCGGACACCACGCGGTGCTGCTGCTCGGGCTGTTTCTGGCACACGCGCTGGTCAACGTCTTCTGGACCTCCAGCGACCTCACCCTGCGCTCCTACGACGCCTTCCCCCACCTGGAGGCCCAGGTCCACGCCGCGCGCCTGATCAAGGCCCACGGGGTCCACGGGCTGCTGGACCTGGTCCGCCCCCCCCCACCCGGGGTGGTGGCCCTCCATCCGCTACATCCCCGAGGCGCTGCTCACGGTCGCCTTCGGCGAGCACCTGCAGAACATGCGCCTCTTCATGCTCGGCTACCTCGCCATGCTGTTGGTGGCCGTCTATCACGTCGGGCGGCTGCTGCGATCCCGGGACGCCGGCCTGCTGGCCGCGGTGCTGGTGGGCTTCATGCCGGCGGTCTATGGCGAGTCGCGCAACTACGGCGTGGACCTGCCCGGCGCCGCGATGTTGGCGGCCAGCGTGTGGGCGCTGCTGGCCACCCGCGGCTTCACCCGGACCTGGCCCGCGGTGGGGCTGGCGCTGAGCCTGGGCTGGTGCCTGCTGGTGCGGCCGCAGATGGTCTTCTTCTTCGGCCCCCTCGGCGTCATCGCGCTGGTGCGGGCCGTTATCAATCCCGGGGAGGCGTCCCGGCGACGGATCGTGGTCACCGCCGTGCTGGCCGCCCTGGGCGCCGCCGCCGTGTCAGCCCTCTGGTGGGGGGGCAACCTGGAGGGTATCGCCGATACCTTCGGTCGCCATCAGTCGGACTCCGACGCGCTCAGCGGCAACAGCGAGGCCAACCTGCCCTTCTACATCAAGATGCTGCCCTGGGCCTTCCAGCCGGGGATGATGGTCTGGTTCGCCCTGTCCCTGGGAGGCTGGCGGGCCCTGGCCGCCGCGCCGCGGCGGTCGAGGTGGATCCTGATCTGGGCCTGGCTGCTGGGCGGCGCTGCTGTGATCCTCACCGTCAAGGTGCACTTCATCCGCTTCCTGCTGCCCATCTGCCCGGCCCTGGCGCTGGTCACGGCCCTGGGGCTGCTCTCGCTCAAGACCCTGCGCTGGCGGCAGCCGGCGGTGATCCTGGCGGTGGTACTCAGCGGCTTTTGGTGGCTGGCCGACTCCACGTTCCTCCGCCTCGGCGCCGAGACGTTCCTGCCCTATCGGTGGCCCTGGATGCTGCCCCGGGGAGACAGCAGCGGGCCGCCCCGGGTGGAGCCGATGATGGTGGCCCTGCACCGCATGGCGCGACAAATTCGGGGGCGGCTGGGGCAGGGCACCCTGGTGCGCTTCAAGCTGTGCAGCATCTCGGAGCACGCCAATCAGCGCTACATCCTGCGCGCGGGTCCGGTGTTCACCATGGCGCTCCCCGAGGTCGAGGTGGAGGGGCAGCCCTACCTCGGACGGCTGCTGCACGAGGAGCCCCCCTTCATCCGCATCGGCGGCACGGTGATGACTCCGCTGCCCTCGGGCCACCAGCCGCGGAAGGTGCTGTTCGCCTGCTACGGCCACCCGCCCCCCGCCACCCGGATGGAGCTGACGCCAGGGCAGGGCGCCAAGAATCTGCTCTTCCAGACGGTGGTCCCGAACACGGAGCACTGGATCACTCTCTGGCGCTGAGTACACCCGTCGCTGTGGTTTCGTGTTGTCTGGTCAAAGATGACGTGATAATCCGGGAGTCTCCGCAGATCTGCACGAGGTGTTGATGCTCGCCTACGTCAAGCTGGCCCGTCCCAAGCAATGGACCAAGAACCTGGTGGTCCTGGCCGGGCCCATGTTCGGCCAGACCTTCTCCGCCGAGGCGGCCGTCTCCACGCTGATCATCTTCGTCGCCTTCTGCCTGGTCTCGTCAGCCAGCTACGCCATCAACGACCTGATGGACCGCAAGGCCGACGCCCTGCACCCCACCAAGCGTCACCGCCCCCTGGCCAGCGGCGCCATCGGCCCGACCGGCGCGGTGATCTTCGCCCTGCTGGCCGTGGGCAGCAGCGTCACCCTCTCGGCGCTGTTTTTGCCGATGCTCTGCACGCTGATCATCGTCATCTACTTTGTGGAGGTGTTGGCCTACTCGCTGGCGCTGAAGAAGCGCGTGATCATCGACGTGATCCTCATCGCCATCGGCTTCGTGCTCCGCGCCAGCGCCGGCGCCGCGGCGGTGGACGTCTACGTCTCGCCCTGGCTGCTGGTCTGCACCTTCACCGTGTCGCTGTTCCTCGGCTTCGGCAAGCGCCGCTGCGAGCTGGCCGCCTTCGAGCGGGCCGAGGGTGAGGCGGGCAAGCACCGCCCCGTGCTGCAGCACTACACCCCGGAGCTGCTCAACCAGCTCAACAGCATCTCTGCCGGCGTGGCGGTGGTCACCTTCCTGCTCTACACCATGACCCCCGACACCAGCCGCCACGCCCCCCAGTTCCCCAAGCAGCACCTGCTCTACTCGGTGCCGCTGGTGGTCTACGGCATCTTCCGCTACGCCATGGTCACCGAGAGCGGCAAGTACGAGGGGCCGGCCGAGATCCTGCATCGCGATCGGCCGATGCTGATGGTGGCGGCGCTGTGGTTCCTCTTCGGCGCCGCGGTGGTCACCGAGAAGCACTGGCTCCACCTGTTCATGATCTGACTACCTGGCCGTCCTTCTCTGCTTGACGGGTTCAGTCGGGCTCGCGGACCGTCTTCATCAGGTCCACGTTGATCCGCTTCTCGCCGGCCTCCTCCCGCTCCTGGCTGTCCTCGTCCGGCTCGATCTTCACGGTGGGCTGTTGGTCCTCCTCGGACAGGTGCTCCATGGCGTCCGCCAGCTGCAGCGCCAGGATCTCGGGGCCGCTCATCTCCTGGGTCTTCTTCTCTTCCTCGGGCACGTCCGCCTGGCGCTCCAGCTCCTCCATCTCGAGCAAGCCGGGGGCGGACCGCTCCGCCCTGGGCTGGTCCACCCGGGTGCGTTGCAGGTCCTCCACGGCCATGAACTCGGTGATCGGCTTCTGCTCGGCCCCGGCGGGCACATGCTCCTGCTCCTTGGTGACGCGATCGTTACGCGGTACGGGCACCGTGGGCCGATGGTCTTCGGATCTCTCCCTGGTGCGGAGAGGTCCACGGCCAGGTGCCTGGCCTCGGCGTAGCGGTCCTCGATCCACGCCAACCGCAAGGCCACGGTGGAGACCGGTGACGACGAGATATACATCGACAAGGGCAGCCGCTTCACCCAGGTGCGACAGGACGACGGCCTGGCTGTGCTCGAGGGCGACCGCACGGTGCAGGTGGTGGAGGGCAACCACGACCTGACAGCCCAGCGCAGGGTTCGGGTGCTCGGCAAGGGGGGCATCTCCCAGATCGGCCACCAGCTCGGCGTGACCATCCAGGGCACGGGTGACGGCGTCTCGATCCACAGCACCGGCAAGAGCGTGGACATCTCCTCCGAGGGCGGCGGGCTGATGGACATCAACGCCACCACCCAGCTGACGATCAACGTCGGCGGCGCCAGCGGGCCCACGGTGACCATCACGCCCACCCAGGTGCAGGTGGACGGCAAGGGCAATCCGGTGCAGATCCTCGGCAGCAAGATCAAGCTCAACACCTGAGGGCGGGGCCATGGACTTTCTGAACCGCACGCCCCACGCGGCGCACCTCTTCCGCAGCGAGCTGAAGCCGGACGTGATGTACAACGCCGTCGTGGCGCGGCTGCGTCACCGGCTCGACGGCGGGGCGCTGATCCTGCAGCCGGGCGGCGCCGCCATCCGCTTCGAGCCCGAGGAAGACGATCGAGGCCACACCCTGGAGGCCGACGAGATCTACGGCCGCACCGGCACGGATCTGATCCTGCTGGCCGACGCAATGGCGCCGGAGCCGGTGACCCGCATGTCGGTCACCGTGGAGGCCGGTCCGTACCGCCAGGAGCTGTCGGTCACCGGCCATCGCCAGTGGCAGGCGCGGGAGCCCGGGTCGGTCGAGGAAGGGGAGGGCAAAGAGGTCGAGCTGGTGCCCTCGGAGCCAGCGCCCTTCACCTCGATGCCTCTGACCTACGCCGGCGCCTTCGGCGGCGCGGCGGTCACGCCGCTGGGTGACGTGTCGAGCGTCAACAACCCCATGGGCAAGGGGTTCTACCTCCACGCGGACCAGGCCCTGGGGCAGCCGCTGCCCAACCTGGAGGATCCAGCCGCGCCGGTGTCGGCCTGGGACGACCAGCCCGAGCCCGTGGGCCTGGCGCCATACCCGTCGACCTGGGGCCTGCGCATTGCCCGGACCACCGAGCTGGACGAGGAGCGGCAGAGGGCGACCTTTCACCCGGAGCGAGGCTTCTTCGATCGCGGTCACCCGCGGCTCTGCGGCCAGCGCCTGGAGGCGGGGCAGCGCGTGCGCCTGGGCGGGGTGGCGGCGGCGGGCGAGGTGACCTTCGAGCTACCGGCCTGCCCCCTGGAGGTGGAGGTGACCCTCGGCCCCAGCGTCCAGGTACGCGCGCCGATCCTGGAGGAGGTGCTGGTGGATCTGCACGCGGGGTACGTGGACCTGACCTACCGCAAGCTGTTCCACTACGCCTTCGTGCCGCGTCAGCTCCGCCGGACCGTGCTGAGGTCCAGGGCTACTTGAGCACCCGCGGTGAGTTGAGCCGGATCCGCTCGCCGTCGAGGTCCACGTCGTCGTTGGCCTTGACCTGAACGTCGCCGCGGGTGGCGCGGATGGTCTGAGCCAGCCCCTCGGTGGTCAGCTCGCCCTCGGCGCGCAGGGTCACGTCGCCGCCGGCGCTGAGCGCCAGGTCCTTTTCGGCGCGCAGCTCCATGTTGTCGCAGCTCATCTTCAGGTCGCCGCGGGCGGCGATGGAGAGCGAGACGCTGTCCAGCTCCACCCGGGGCCCCTCGGGGGTGAGGGTCACCTGCAGGCAGACGCGCCCGTCGGGGGCGCGGATGGACAGCTCCCGCGGCCGGTCCGCGACGTCGGTCTCCAGGACATAGCCGGCGTCGAGCGGGATCAGACCGGCTTTCTTTTTGGTCAGGTCGTCTGTCATCGATAGGGCTCGAACTTGACGTCCATTCTCCAGTGCGACTGGAGCTGTTCGAGCAACCGCGACTCCTCGCGCTCGATGTGTTGCTTGAACGCCACCTCCAACAGCTTGCCGAACAGCAGCTCCTGACCTTCCTTGCGGGTGACCATCCCCGCCAGGCTCTCCACGGGATCCGGGCGGCCGGCCAGCACCTCGTCCGCCCGGTCCATGGCCTCCTGGCACTCCCGGGGGCCGAAGTGATCCCAGACGTCCTGCAGGGGGGCCAGCTCGTCGGGGGTCGTCCGCCCGTCGCTGCCGGCCATCAGCGAGGCCAGGCCGTACAGCGCGGTGAGGGAGTCGGCGTCCAGCGCGTCGAGCTCCGTCAGTGGCTGGCCCGCCGAGCGGTACGGGCCCGCCGACACCTGGAGCTGCTCCTCGCGCGGCTCCCCACGGCTGCCGGGGCGGAGCCAGGAGTAGATCCACACCAGCATCACCCCACCCCCGATCACGATGCCGACGACGATCAACAACTCGAAAAGACCTATGCCTGCCATGCCTCGACTATAGCCCATGTGCGAGGTCGCTTTGAAGCGCCGTCGATCGTCGCCGCCTGATGGGCATCGAATTACCGTGGCTTGTGCAGTAGAGTTTGACCATGGACCGCGACGGCGAACAGGAAGTGCTGGGCGGCTACCGCCTCGAGACCCTGGTGGACAAAGGCGGCATGGGCGAGATCTGGCGCGCCGTCGACGTGGCGGCGGAGCGTGTGGTGGCGGTCAAGCGATTGAAGCTGGGGCGCCAGGCCGAGCAGGACCGCCAGCGGCTGGTGCGCGAGGCCAGGGCGCTGGACCGCATCCGCCACCCCGCCGTGGTCCGCTATCTCGACGCGGGCCTCGACGAGGAGGGTGAACCGTACGTCGCCATGGAGTGGCTGGACGGCGAGTCGCTGGAGCAGCGGTACAACCGCGACCCCCTGAGCCTGGACGAGGTGCTCGACCTGGCCCGTCAGGTGCTCGAGGGCCTGGCCGCCTGCCACGCCCAGGGTATCGTGCACCGGGACATCAAGCCGGGAAACCTTTTCCTGGTTTCCAGCGACCGCCTGCGGATGAAGCTGGTGGACTTCGGCGTGGCCTTCTTCGGTGAGCAGCTCACGCGGCTGACCCGCAGCCGGGAGCTGGTCGGCACCCTGCTGTACATGTCCCCCGAGCAGGCCACCGGCAAGCGAGAGGTGGACCTGCGCACCGACCTCTACTCCCTGGGCGTGGTGCTCTACCAGGGCGTCACCGGCGTCGTGCCGTTCTCCGGCAAGAACCCGCTGTCCGTGCTCTTCAAGATCACGTCCGAGCCCCTGACCCGGCCGGGCTGGCTGCGCCGTGGGCTGCCGGACGAGCTGGAGCGGGTGATCCTGCGCGCCATGGAGCGCGAGCCGGCCGACCGCTACCAGTCGGCCGAGGAGATGCTGGCGGCGCTCGACTGAGAAAGATCACACGAGCAACAGTAGGCTTACGGGGTGATCTTGCCCTTCACCGCGGTGAAGCCGAGGCCCACGGACAGTTCATTTTTGCCGTCGCCGTCGATGTCCACGTCGCCGGCGAGGAAGGTCTTGATCAGGGCGTTGCCCTTGACCTCGGCGATGGAGATCTTGCCGTCGCTGTTGTTGTCGAAGAGGGTCTTGATCATCGCCTTGGCCGTCGACGAGATCAACGGATCGGCGAGGATGCTGTTGAGGATCTGGGCGATGTTCGGCATCACCGAGTTGTTGAGCACGTTCTGCGGGATCGCCCCGGCCAGCACGCCGCTGGTGATGCCGTTTTTGTCCACGGTGCCGGTGATGGTGGCCCCGAGCAGGGCCAGGTCCATGCTGCCGAGGCTGGAGAGGGAGATCCGCACGATGAGCTTGGCCGGCCCGAGGCTCAGCTTCTTGGCCGTGATGCTGCCGAAGAGGAGCATCGCCTTGGGGTACTTGGGATCGGGCTTGAAGGCGCCGCTGCCGTTGAAGCACTTGGCCTTGGCCGCCGCGCTGCATTTGGCCTTGTTGTAGGGATCGAGGCAGGTGGAGCCGGTGCAGCACTTGGCGTCGGCGCCGACCCACGAGTGGCCCAGGGCCGCCGGGGTGCTGGTCAAGGAGGCGGCCTTGACTCGCAGCAGATCGATGGTCTTGCCCGAGCAGACCGCCTCGTCCATGGAGGTTTGCACGTCGAGGCCCGGCGCCTGCTGGGCCAGCAGGGCGAGGATATTGCCCAGGGCGTTGTACTTCTTCCCCTTGAACACCAGCGCGTACTGCTGGGCCGTGCTGGATGTCATCGGCAGCAACACCCTGTCCACCACGTAGTCGTAGCAGTCCTTGCTGCAGGTGAACGAGGTCATGTCCCCCGCGCTGAAAAAGTCGGCCCCCAGCTCGGGCAGGCCCGCGTCCGGGGCGGGCAGGTCGGGGCGGGGCAGGTCCGGCGCCAGATCCGGCAGGGGGAGGTCCGTCGCGGCCGCGTCCGGGCCGAGGTCCGTCGCGCCGCCGTCCTGCTTCAGCTCGTCATTGCCCGAGCACGCGAAGAGCCCCACCAAAAGCGTCAGGGTGACCAGTCGTCTCATGTCGTCGCCTCCATTTGCTCCATCTTCCGCGTTGAGCGGCGGGCCCGACAACCCGGGCTGACCGGCCGACCTGGCGGGATCCGCATTTTCTCTCTGGCCCACGGCGCCCGAATATGCGAAAGACAGCAGGCGGCATTTTCACCTGGAGGTTGTCCATGGACAGAGAAACCAGAGACGGGCTGGACCAACTGGCTGACCGGATCTACGACGTCGGCGAGCAGGTGGTGGCGTTGCTCGACGAGGAAGAACTGGACGTCTACGCGGCCGAGTCGGTCCACGACTCCATCGGCGAGATGGGCGTCCGCTACAAGGAGCTGGCGGCCAAGGTACCCGACCACGAGCTGATGAAGGTCGAGCGCAAGTACGAGCGCAAGCTCATCGACCTGCGGCGCAAGGCTGGAGTCCTGCCCGACAAGCGCGAGGGGCTCAACCCCGTGACCGACGAGACCCAGGGTGTCGGCGTGATCAACTCCCGGGCGCCGAGGCAGATCGCGTCCCGTGATCGGATCAACATGGGCGGCCTCGAGGTGGGCGCGGACATCGACGGCTGGTGCGGCCCGTGCGACAGCATCCGCGTGCACTCCATCGTGGCCTTGGTCGGCGACAAGGTAAAGCAGGTGGTCTGCTCCATGTGCGGCGCGCGGCACGGACACCGCATGACCCCCGCGCGCTCCAAGAACAAGGACGGCCCGGCAGCGAGGACCAAGGAGAAGAAGACCAACACCTCGGTCAAGGCGAGCCAAGCCGAGCAGAAGCGCATGGCCCTGCAGAAGGAGCTCACCGAGGCCACCGACGTGCGCCCCTTCGCCGCCCGCGCCCGCTTCAAGGCCGGCGAGATCATCGAGCACGACAAGTACGGCCGCGGCAAGGTCGAGAACGTGCTGCGGGACAGCATCCTCGTGCGCTTCCGCACCGGCCTGCGCCCGCTGAACACCTTCTAGACTCTCTTCAGGCCACCTCCCCGCGAGCCCGCCCGCGCACCACCAGGAAGGCCGCCAGCGCCACCATGGCCGCGCAGCCGTACTGCGCCGGCGTCAGCCCGAGGTAGGTGGCGTCGCCGGTCCGTAGAACGTCGAAGAAAAACCGCGCCGGAGCGTAGAGCAGCATGGCCAGCGCGGTGTAAAAGCCCACGAACCGCGGCCGGGAGGGCAGGGCGAAGAGCACCGCGGTGATGGCCGCGGTCAGCAACACCTCGTAGAGCCCGAGGTTGTGGCGCGCGCCGTCGGGGTAGGCCACGGCCAGGACGAAGTCTGTGCGGCCGCCCAGATGATCATGGGCGAAGAAGCAGGCCATGCGGGCCAGGATCCAGCCCGGCGCGAAGCCATGGACCAACGCGTCGAGGTAGGCCAGGGTCCAGACGCCCTGTCGTTGACAGTGCAGGTGCAGGGCGACGGTGCCGCCGATGAAGCCGCCAAAGGAGGACCAGCCGTCCCACACCGCCAGGAGCCAGAGCGGATTCTCTGCCAGTTTTTGCGGCTGGTAGAGCAGGGCCTCGAGCAGGTGCGCGCCGACGAAGCCGCCCACTGCCACCCAGACCAGGCCGGCGGCCGCCACCGGGGCGTAGAGCCCCTGCGCCCTCACCCGGCGCATGCCGAGGAAGTAGCTGAACACCATGCCCGCGGCGATGAGCACGTGGAACGGCGACAGCGACTGGCCCAGCAGCCGCAGGGCGGGGAGCTGTATGTGGGGGATCATCGATCCCCTGACCCGGTGGCCCTACTCGTTGACCGTGATCTTGATCATCTGCACCGGCGTCGACGGCCGATCGCCGTGCCCGGTGGGGGTGGTCTCGATGGCCTGCACCGCCTCCATGCCGCCGATGACGCGGCCGAACACCGGGTGCTTGGACTGACCGCCCGAGAACCAGTCGAGGTAGTGGTTGTGCTTGGTGTTGATGAAGAACTGGCAGCTGCCGCTGTTGGGCCGGCCGGTGTTGGCCATGGACAGCGTGCCCGGCTCGTTGGAGAGCTTGGCGTTGGCCGGGTGCTCGTCCTGGATCGTCCCGTCGGGGCCGTCGCCCGTGCCCGCACGGGTGCTGTTGGGATCCCGGCTGTTGGGGCAACCGAACTGAATCATGAAGTTGCTGATGACCCGGTGGAAGTGGAGCCCGTCATAGAAGCCGCTCTTGGCCAGCTTGACGAAGTTCCCCGCCGTGATCGGCATGAGGTCCGTGAAGATCTCGATGGTGAAGGTTCCCAGTGATGTCTCGCATGTGGCAGTTGGATTAGGCATGAATGATTTTTACCACATCTAGAGCATTTCCGGTATGGTGAGGACGAAGGGAGAGTCATGGCGCTAAAAGATACAGATCTCACGGGGGTTCAGGCTGCCAGCGAGGGCCTCGTCGCCGTTGGAGACGGCCTGTTCAGCTGGGAGTGGGACGATCGCTTCGGCGCCGCCCTGACCACCTTCCAGGCGGCCAACGAGGACAAGGTCCGCGCCGCGCTGGCCGACACCCTGCCCACACGCCACGACGCGACCTCCATCAAAGACGCCCCGTCGCTGGCGGGCCAGATCGCCGGCGCCTTCGGCGGCCTGCGGGGCGGACAGGAGCTGTTCTTCACCACGGACGGCGACCCGCCGCTGCTGGTCGGCGCCTGGTGGCCCTGGGGCAACGGAACCACCATCTCCCTGCGCGTAAAGGTGGTGGCGCTCGGCCTCGACGACGCCGACAAGCTGGCGCTGATGGACGCCTTCCGGGGCTGGTTCGGCGTCTGATCGGCCGCGATGCCCTCGGCCCCGCAGCCTCCCCGTGAGCCGCCCCCCATCCCCCGCGGCCGCGTCCTCATCCTGGTGGTCGTCATGGCGGCCTTGCAGCTGACCACCCGCCTGCTGCCACCGTCGGACGTGCCGGTGTCGGTCTGCCTGGTGCGCAACATCACCGGCTTCCCCTGTCCGTCCTGCGGCATGTCCCGGGGGTTCAACGCCATGGCCCGCTGGAGCCCGGTGGAGGCCTTCGACTTCAACATCGCGGCGCCGCTGGTCTACCCCGCCTCCTGGCTGCTGCTGGTGCTCGGGTTGGTGGACCTCACCGCGCGGCCGGGGCTGGTGGACCGCCTGTGGCGCCGGGTCAAGCGGCCGGTGTTCTGGGGGGTGGTGGCGCTGATGGCCGCGTCCTGGCTGATCAACCTCACCGAGCACCTGCAAAAGCACTCCGTGGGCGAGTCCCTGGCCGGCAGCCTGCTGGTCAGGGCGTTACGGGCGGTGGCCTCCCTCTTCTGAGGCTGCTGGTTGACAGACCACGCCGCCCCCGCCGATCATGGTTGAGGTTCCCACTTATTTATATCTGGAGGTTTCAATGAACAGATTTGGCGTCCTTTGCTTGGTCCTCGCGCTCGCCCTCACCGGGTGTGACGACGACGAGGGCTCCTGCGCCACCAACAAGACCCAGTGCGGTTTCGACTGCGTGGACACCGCCACCTCACCCGATCACTGCGGCAAGTGCGACAACAAGTGCGACCCGGGCAAGGCCTGCGCCAGCGGCGCCTGCGTGGTCAAATGCCCCACGGGGCAGGAGCGGTGCGAGACCGGCGGCAAGGCCTACTGCGCCAACATCAAAAAGGACATCTACAACTGCGGCAAGTGCGGCACGAGCTGCCAGCCAGGCGAGCTCTGCACGGACGGCAAGTGCGGGCTCTCCTGCCCGCCGAACCTCAGCGCCTGCGGCGGCGGTGACGCCGGACCCATCCGCTGCCTCAACCTGGCCGCGGACCACAAAAACTGCGGCACCTGCGGCAACGCCTGCGACGCGGGCAAGGTCTGCAACAAGGGCAAGTGCGAGCTCTCCTGCCAGAAGGGGCTGACCAACTGCAGCGGCTCCTGCATCAACACGCTGTCCGACCTGGCCCACTGCGGCAAGTGCGACACCGCCTGCAAGAGCGGCGAGGTCTGCTCGGCGGGTGCCTGCAAGCTCTCCTGCCAGAAGGGGCTCACCGACTGCTCGAGCCTCTGCGTCAACACCGACAGCGACCTGAAGAACTGCGGCGCCTGCGGCACGGCCTGCAAGGCGGGCGAGGTCTGCTCGGCGGGCAAGTGCAAGCTCTCCTGCCAGTCTGGCCTCACCGACTGCAAAGGCACCTGCGTCAACACCCAGACCGACGTGGCCAACTGCGGCAGCTGCGGCGGAGCCTGCAAGTCCGGCGAGGTCTGCTCGGCGGGCAAGTGCGCGCTCTCCTGCCAGAAGGGGCTCACCGACTGCAGCGGGCTGTGCGTCAACACCGACGCCGACCTGAAGAACTGCGGCGCCTGCGCCACGGCCTGTAAGTCCGGCGAGGTCTGCTCGGCGGGCAAGTGCGCGCTCTCCTGCCAGAAGGGGCTCACCGACTGCAGCGGGCTGTGCGTCAACGCCGACACCGACATCTTCAACTGCGGCGCCTGCGGCACCACCTGCAACGCGGGCCAGGTCTGCAAGGCGGGCAAGTGCATTGTCTCCTGCCAGCAGGGGCTCATCGATTGCAACGGCACCTGCGTCAACACCGACACCGACAACAACAACTGCGGCGCCTGCGGCACGGCCTGCAAGGCGGGCGAGGTCTGCTCGGCGGGCAAGTGCGCGCTCTCCTGCCAGAAGGGCCTGACCAACTGCAGCGGGCTCTGCGTCAACACCGACACCGATCTGAGCAACTGCGGCGCCTGCGCCACCAAGTGCAAGGCCGGCGAGGCATGCTCGACGGGCAAGTGCGCGCTGACCTGCCAGCAGGGCCTGTCCAACTGCAGCGGCGTCTGCGCCAACCTGCAAAACGACATTTACAACTGCGGCAGCTGCGGCGGGGCCTGCAAGGCGGGCGAGGTCTGCTCGGCGGGCAAGTGCGCGCTCTCCTGCCAAAAGGGCCTGAGCAACTGCTCCGGCACCTGCGTGGATCTGAACACGAACATCGGCAACTGCGGCAAGTGCGCCACGGCGTGCAAGGCGGGCCAGGTCTGCAACAAGGGC
>PVBE010263638.1_pt1 | contig 25724 bp, 24 predicted proteins | sample 1631181 | NCBI WGS metagenome assembly PVBE01 (sample SAMN08397723, study PRJNA350692) | Marine metagenome, whole genome shotgun sequencing project. | isolation source: water | place: Pacific Ocean | collected 2012-04 | reverse complement strand
ATTGTTATTATAATCTTTCACAGCATTAAACATAGCTACAATATTGTGAATAGGAGTGTTTGCTTGAATGTTATGGATTGAATTGAATACATAACCTCCCTTTTTTGAAAAGATCCTACACCTTTCTTGTACTTCGTTATAGACATCATCTGGATGTTTATTGGGTAAAGTGTTTTGCGTATCGACTCCTCCTCCCCAGAAAGTTAATTCAGATCCGTATTTTTCCTTTAATAATTCAGGGTCCATTCCAGTCGCTGAACATTGGACTGGATTGATAATATCAAAGCCAGATTCAATAAAATGGGGCATGAAATTTTCGACTGCACCACATGAATGCTTGAACGTCAACCAGTTTGTATTTTTATGAATCCAATCATTCACTTGTTTATAATATGGTGCATACAATTCATCATAGGTACTGGTCGAACAAAAAGAAGACCTTTGCGTGCCAAAATCCGTACCGCAGATAAAGATAATGTCTATTCCATCTTGGACTACATCATGAATCTTTTTAAGATTTATTATGGCTATTTCACATTGTTTAGAAAATACGGTATGGATGTAATCCTGTCTTAATTTAGTTGAAATATACCATTCAGCTACATCTCTAATTCCTTTAGGCTCTTTTAAAAACGGTGCGGGAACTAATGCAATATCACCAAATGCAGTTCCTCCAAAAGTGCCCAAAATACATCTTGATGAATTTCTGACTCGATTGAGTTCAGAACGAAGATAGTGACAATCTTCATCAGAGATAATTTTAAATTCTTCAAGATTTTCTTCTGGATCCAGATTCTCTTCATCTACTTGCGGTTGTCTAATAATGGTATCAAAAAAATAACCCTTAACAGGCATTCTTCCACTCGGTGGTGCTTTGAGATCACCCTCAGGATAGATCAGAATGTCTCCATTACTGTCGACAGTGGTATTGAAATGTTCGGATACGAGTATTTCTTGCCCCCAAGGCGTCCTAAATTCCTTCCAGTTTTCATTGGGAAATCCAAACATGGTGTTGCGTCCACAAATCCCTTCAACATCAATACATAATTCATCCAGTAGATCATCTTCCAACATTCCCAACATCTGGTAGGGTTCATGAACTTTGACGGGTTTCTTTTCAAGATGGTAATAATCGCGGAGTGCCTCCACGCAGCTACAATGAATCCCTGTCACAGCTGAACTGCCAAAGTCGATAGGCACACGATCTGGTGTTTCATGTGTGAGTGTTTTTTTCATTCGTTCGATACTATTCATGGATTTTTCCCATAGTTTTAATAGATGTGGATTATGCACATAATAATTCACGTGCTTTGCGAACCGCAGATGGTGCATTTATAGCAAATCCATCCGCTCCCACTGCATTTGCAAATTCTTCTGTTACAGGTGCTCCACCCACCATGATAATCACTTGATCGCGTAATTCGGCTTTCTCAATAGATTCGATGGTTGTTTTGATGTTGGTCATGGTTGTTGTTAAAAGTGCAGACACTGCAATAATTTGAGCTCCATCGTTAATCGCTGAAATAAACTTTTCGGGTTGCACATCAACTCCCAAATCCATTATTTCAAATCCATTGCTTTCAAACATCATCGCAACAATCGATTTCCCTATATCGTGTAAATCACCCTGCACCGTCCCAATCGCAACTTTTCCTATAGGTTTCATTCCCTCTTTGACGAGCAAAGGTCTGAGTAGCTTCAGTGCTGCTTGCATGGTCCGAGCAGCTATCAACATATCCGGCACAAAAAATGTTCCCTCCTCATAAAGCCGTCCAACCTCATCCAACCCCAATATCAATCCTTCATTCATGATGATTTCAGGCTGAATATGATCCTTTAATGCTTCTTTAATCTTTGATACGACAATGTCCTGTTTTCCATCAATTATCGCATCATATATTTCATCTAATAGGTCCATAACCTCCCTTTATCTATATCTTTGATGCATGATGGGTTCGCATTTTATGTATCTCGTTTTTTCACCTCGAATGAACCCAAAAAATATTTCTCGTTCCCGCATAAGTCTATTAGTAAATTTACTAAATAAGTTCGTTTTGATGTGATGATACCGAAAGAGGATGATGAGCAGAAAGCATTGGATCAAGCCCATGGTTTTTGGATAAAATTCTGAACCATCCAACCCAGCCACACTGGACAGCTGTCGGTTTTGTCATATTAAAGAAGCGAAGCATGTAGATGGAGAAAAGGAGGAAAGTGATGGATATTGTATTGTTCCTATAGAAAATTGCCCTGAGCCTTACATGTGTCCAATTACCCAATCTTTCATTTCAGTTCCAAAGATCCGGTCAAGGGGATTCTAACTCCTATTTCATGTCAGTTTTCATTAATTTTCGGTTGAGGATCGTTTGAATGGATCCGTCCAATGAATTATTGCGGTATGATGTTGAAACAAAATGAAAATCTTTTGAAAGGAGAAAACGAGGTGTCGCAGTTTTGATTTCCCAAGCAAATATTCACATGGTTGGGTTTGGTCATTATTTTAATACCGATTGGTTTGGTGGCGGACCAAACATCACATGGAGAAAAGATCTACCATAATGAGTGTGCGGATTGTCATGACGGTGGTTTCTGGGGTTGGCTGTCAGGTGCACCCAGTATCAAGGAACAATCCGCATGGGCCCAATACTTGAAGATTTAGAAGAGATCCTCCAGGCTGCCATCAAAGGTACTGAGGAAGGGATGTACTCTAAAGGCGGATGTGATGAATGTACAGATGAAGAAATTCGTCAGTCCGTTTAATATATGTTGAAATTGTTAGAACAGTAAGTGTTATGTTAGTACAAAACTGGAAGTTGAAGGTCCAAACTGAATCATAATCAAATTCGTCATTTTAAAAGAACTTGCTGACCTTTTGTATTTACAAGAACATCCTCGGTCATAGTCGGTTCAAGAACCTTTCTTAATCAAGCCAAGGTTGTCCAAGGCTGAGTAGACAAGTTGCTTCTGTTCGTCCGTGGCCGGCGATGTTGGTCGTCTGGCATGCCCTGATTCTAGGCCTTGAAGTTTTTGTGCATATTTTACCAGAGAAGGCATATTGTCGACGCCTATGGCGTCCCATACTGGCATCAGACGTTGATGAAGATCTTTTGCCGTCTCCCATTCCTGGTCGAGGACCGCATTCCATAATTTTACAGATGGCCCCGGAGCAGCTGTCAGAATGGCGGCAATCGATCCTCGCGCACCGAGTTGATAAGTCGGATAGAGCAAGGCATCGACGGCACTGAAAATCAGGTTTTCAGGATTTGCCCGACGAACCAAATCCGCAAAAAGTTTCATGTCACCGGCACTTTGCTTGACACCCAGAACGCCTGGGACTTCATCCATGATACGTAACAAGAGGTCTGGTGATAAATAGCACCATGGGACCACATTGTAGATCAGGATCGGGACATCACATTCAGCGTGGATCTCCTGAAAATGCCTCACCATTGCGTCATCATCCGGCCTAAAAAGGTAATGTGGTGGGGTGATTTGAAGGGCGGTCACTCCAAGGTGCTTCACCCCGAGTCCACGTGCTGCTACCTCTGCAGTAGAATTCGCAATGATTCCAGCAACCAGGGGCACCCGATTATCAACAGCCTCGGAGGTGGCTTTTATCAGGTCATGATATTCGGTCCTGTTCAGGACATGTCCTTCTCCTGTACTTCCTCCAGCAGCCAAACCATGAACGCCATTTTCGATCAGCCAATCCACTTGTGGTTTGACTAAAGACAGGTTGATCCCGCCATCTTCTTTGAAGGGTGTGGTGAAAGGTGCAACAACTCCTTTTAATTCGCTCATGACTTTCTCCTATTCCTTTTCTAGATGTGAATTCATTGGGTGAGGTTGAAAAAAACAATGTTTCTGTTCAGTATGACAAGCATTAATATTCTGTTCAAAAAATATTGTTGATTATGGACTGTTTCTCTTCTACAGAATCACGTCTCGATCTGCAAACCATAATCGACTGGACTCGTTTCACAAAAAACTCGGTTCAAAGTTTAAGGCCAAGTTTGTTAAAAATCTGGTTGGTGGCGCAGGTGGGTCATCGTGATGTCTGCCACTTGGAATTTAGCTTTCTTTCTCACGGAGAAGTGTTTCTATCGTAACATGATGTTCCCTGATATGTTCTCAAGCATGTTGCAAAATTAATGAATCAGAGTGGGAAAGGATTCCATATTCTGTGTGTTCAACGGTCAAGATATGGTGCCAGTCGCCATAGGGTTGATTGAGATGAAGGAATTCAATTTCATATACGAGAAGACCTTCCTGATACAAGTGAACCAATATAATTTGTTTTCATGAAACTGATCCAAAACAAAGATTTTTTGTCGATTTGGTTCATCGGCTTGACTCACAACATATTGAAGTGGCTGGAAATTTTAGCGGTCGGAGTTGTTGTTTTTGAAATAACGGACTCTCCTTTTTATGTCGCTATGATGGTCATACTCCGATTTATGCCACTAACGATATTTGGTTTTTTGAATGGAATCATTACTGAGAGAATCAATCGCAGGAAGGCCTTATTTTATGTTTTTTTGAGCATGGCAGTATGTTCGTTGAGTTATGCTGTATTGATTCATTTTGGAATGGTGAACCTTTGGTTAATTGCATTGAGTGTCATCACAAATGGTTTTTTATGGGCATGGGACTTTCCACTACGTAGAACACTCTTTGCAGATGTTTTGAGTCATGAACAACTCGGCAAAGCAATCACATTAGATTCCGTCACAAACAATTTCACACGTTTCCTGGGCCCTATATTCGGAGGATTTTTCGTTGAATATGTAGGGCTTAAAGGAGTTTTTATACTAGGTGCGGTGCTTTATTCTTTGTCAGCAATGGTGGCACTGCGTGGAATTCGAAACGCTGGGGAACCGTTGAAAATGCTCCATGAAAAGTATTTATCAAGCATAAAAAATGGGATAGATCTGTTGTTTAGGGTACGTGTTTTATTGGGCATCATGCTGATCACACTAATATACAATCTTTGGGGATTCCCTTTTGTTTCGATGATTCCAGTTATAGGGAAGGATATATTGACTCTGAGTCCATTTAGCGTAGGTCTGCTTGCAAGCTCAGAAGGGCTTGGGGCTCTTACAGGAGCATTTCTTATACTGACTTATGCTAATGAGATTCACTATCGTAAACTCTTTGTGCTTGGGACTTTATTAAGTATCCTTATGGCATTATGTTTTTCACATGCCTCTCAATTTATTATTGCAGTCATTTTTTTATTTTTTAGTGGAATAGGTGCTGGTTGTTTTTCGGCCATGCAAAGCACTCTGGTCATATTATGCTCCCCCAAGGATGCACGGGCACGAATGATGGGATTGTTGACGGTTTTTATAGGTTTAGCAACTTTGGGATTTATACAGATAGGTTTATTCGCCAATTGGTTGGGAGCGCAAAATGCTATTTTTGTATGTTCCGTAGAAGGATTAATCGTCCTGGTTTTGGTTGTTAAATTTGTACCTGAAATTTTTTATAACCAGCATCATTCTTCTGAGTCACCTCTTTCGTCAGGTGCTCCTCGATAGTATTTCCACAGGAAGAGTGCCCCTATCGAGCGCCAGGGCGACCAAAGTCGGGTCAGTTCACGACACTGCTGAGCACTTGGTCGTTCCTTCAACCCTTTCAAAATCCTCAAAGATTCCTGAAGGGCTAAGTCATCAGCGGGAAAGATATCCAACCGCCTCAAACTGAACATCGAATAGATTTCAGCACTCCAAACACCGATCCCTCGGAGTTTTACAAGTTGTTCAACAACGTCCTTGTCACTCATCCCCGATAACTGGGCTATGTCTAAGGTCCCGTCTGCAATCGATTGGGCTATTCCCTTCGAATACTCTATCTTGCGCCTTGAAAAACCAACTCTGCGCAGGGTCTCATCGTTCAATCCAAGAAAAGACTGACAGGTCTTTTCCGCCCACACTTCGTCCAGTCTCTTCCGAATGCTTGACGCAGCCTCGGTAGAAATCTGCTGGCCGAGGATGATTGTAAGTAAGCTTTCAAAACCCTGATGCCTGATCCGTGGTTCAGGATAACCAACCAGATCAAGCCCGGTTTTGAGATCAAGATCTTTGGACGCGAGTTCGTCCAAGCCTTGTTTGATGATACGAACATTCATATCAGTTGTGTTTTCCACTTTGGGCTTATCAATAAATGAAGGCTAAATGTCAACTTTCCCAATGGGGGCATTACGAAATGTCCTGCAGATTTAAATAATGAATGTTCTGTAACCCTCTCCGATGTTCAAATCAGACATACGCTTGCAAGGGAAACAATCATGTGAAGGCCAAATTCAGCAAAAAAGCTCATTTGTGTGAAAATGAAGCATAAAAATAATCTAACTTTATATCAATGACTTATTCCAAAAATTGAATAAAATGTTAAAAATTTTGTAGAAAACTTACAAATTTTTGTAAATTATGTAAATTATCTGACATAATGAAGTGAAAAAATCCGAAAAGCGATAACTGAATATGAGCCTTGGGTTACAACCTGAATCACTAAGCCACAGGCAGAAGTCCATTGTTGACTGGGTGCAAAAGAATGGATACGCATCAATCGAGAGAATGGCCGAACAATTTGAAGTTTCTGCACAGACCATTCGAAGAGACGTCATAGAATTGAGTGAGCGGCGCATACTTCAAAGACATCATGGTGGTGCGAGCCTACCTGCTGGATTCGATAGTTTGGATTACAATATTCGGCAAATAAATAATGCCGAGGAAAAAAAGAGGATTGGGACCAGCGTCGCCAAGAAAATTTCAGATGGGGCTTCCATTTTTATTGACATCGGCACGACAACGGAAGCCGTTGCAAAAGCTTTGATAAACCATAAAGGATTACGGGTCATTACTAATCACATGGTAGTGGCATCCATTCTTTGTGAAAAGACAGATTTTGATATTATTTTAACTGGAGGAATGGTGCGCAACAGGGACCGCGCATTAACGGGTGAAGACACATCTGACTTTTTAAAAAAATTCAAAGTAAGTTACGCAATATTAGGAATAGGTTCTATAACTTCCGACGGTCAATTGCTTGATTATGATTATCGGGATTTCCATGTCTCAAAAACGGCAATGGAGATTTCAGAGACAAAATTTATTGTAGCTGATCACAGTAAGTTTAATAACGATGCTATGATTCAGACGGCTCATTTTTCAGATATAGATGCAATTTTTACAGACTTAGATCCAAAAGAAGATATAAAAAATAAAGCTAAAGAATACAAAGTAAGTATTTATGTCGCTGATTGAGATGAGAATTTATAAATATTTTTTAATAGAATTATAATTTTTATAAATAATGCATTATATACAATTAAAAAAAGTTTCAAAATATTGGGGCTCAACTAGAGCAGTTGAAAATTTAGATATCGATATAGAAAAAGGAGAATTTGTTGTCTTTTTAGGACCATCAGGATGCGGCAAATCAACAACATTGAGATTGATTGCAGGATTAGAGGAAGTTTCATCGGGAGAAATATATATAGATGGGAAAAATGTTAATAAAATGGATCCGGCAATCAGAAATATTTCCATGGTATTTCAGTCTTATGCTCTTTTTCCCCATTTGAATGTTGCTGAAAACATTATTTTTGGATTAAAAGTAAGAAAAGTTGAAAAAAAAGAAAGACAATCAAGATTGGCAAGGGTTTCGGAGATCGTTGGATTGAATGACCTCTTAAAACGAAAACCATCTGAGCTTTCAGGGGGTCAAAGGCAAAGGGTTGCATTGGCAAGAGCAATTATCAGTGGGAATCCCATCTGCCTGATGGATGAACCTTTATCGAACTTGGATGCAAAGCTCAGACATCATATGAGAGTAGAAATAAGAGAGATTCAAAAAAATTTAGGAATAACACTGATTTATGTTACCCATGACCAAACCGAAGCCATGAGCATGGCTGATAAAATTGTATTGATGAATGAAGGAGAGATTGTTCAACAGGGTAGTCCAAAAAATTTATTTAAAAACCCAGAACAAATCTTCACTGCAAAATTCATCGGGAATCCTCCTATGAATTTGATTGAAGCAGAGTCCGATGGAAAGAGTAATTTCATCATTCATGATGAAAATAAGATAACTCTCATCACGGATGAGGATCAGAGAAAAATCATTGGATTGAGGCCTGAGGATATAAGAATTTCTGAAACAGGGATTAAGTGTAAGGTGAATTATTTAGATTATCATGGTGCGGATGCGATCATCACTACAATTTTAGGAAATCAGAATATCAACATAAAAATTGATTCAAAGAAAATAGATCAACTGAGTGATGAAATATTTATTGAATGGGAAATAGAGGATTTAAAAATATTCGACTATGAATCAGGTAAGAAGGCTGCAGGAATGTAGTTTGTTCTAAGCTGATGATTAGATATGTGGAGAATGAGCTTCACGTATTAGTGGAACATTCTGTTCCAAAATAAAGGATCTCATATGGAGATAAATGATGATGATTAATCAATTAATTAAAAAATATATATTAACTGTATTCTTTATATGGCTCGGTTATTCAACCAGTGTTTTTGGGGTTGAATTAAATATGTATTATCCTGTAGCCGTAGGAGGGCCTCTCACAAAAATTGTGGATGGTATGGTTGCAAAATTCGAACAACAAAACCCTGATATTAATGTTAATGCAATTTATGCAGGCAATTACAATGATGCCAGAATTAAAGCATTGGCCGCATTAAAAAGCGGAAAGCCAGCACAATTATCGGTGATGTTTTCCATAGATATCTATGAATTGATCGAGCAAGACGCAATTGTGCCCTTTGATGGCCTTGTCAGTACTTATGAGGAAAAAGCATGGTTGTATTCATTTTATCCTACTCTAATGGAGAACGGGGTCACAGATGGTAAGGTTTGGGGCATTCCATTTCAAAGATCCACGATTGTGATGTATTACAATAAAGACATCTTTAGAAAATCAGGTTTAAACCCCAATCAACCACCACAAAACTGGGATCAATTAGTGGATTATGGGAAGAAAATCGTGAGCAAGAACCCCAATACATGGGGTGTGATGATACCATCAACGGGTTATCCTTATTGGATGTTTGGAGCACTAACGATGCAAAACAACCAGGTGCTTATGAATGGTGATGGTAATGAGACCTATTATAATCATCCAAGTGTCGTGGAAGCTTTGCAATATTGGAATGATTTGGGTTCAAAACATAAAGTAATGCCATCCGGTACCATCGAGTGGGGTACTTTGAGGAAAAATTTCCTTGAAGGAAAAACTGCAATCATGTGGCATTCGACGGGTAATCTGACCACGGTTAAGAAGAATGCAAAGTTCGACTTTGGAGTGGCGATGTTGCCGGCCAATAAGAGAAGAGGCACACCAACCGGAGGAGGAAACTTCTATATATTTAAGAAGAGTTCTGATGAAGAAAAAAAAGCATCGATGAGGCTGATAAAATTTATGACTAGTCCTGAACAGGCGGCACACTGGTCCATGTCAACAGGCTACATGGGGGTCAGTCCTGCATCCTATCAAACAGATGCCTTGAAAAACTATGTTAAAGAATTTCCCCCGGCTGTTGTCGCGAGAGATCAGCTGAATTATGCAACTGCAGAATTATCAACTTTTCAAACGGGAAGAGTCAGAAAATTACTCGATGATGCTATTCAGTCAGCATTAACTGGAAACGAAACTCCTCAACAAGCTCTTGATAAAGCACAAAAAAGTGCTGATAGACTTCTAAGAAGATACAAGTAATTCAAATTGTAGCAGGGGGTATGAATCCCCCTGCTGTTAATTTATGAACACGAAGATATCTCAACATATTTATGGTTGGTTGTTGGTGATGCCAGCAATCATTTTGATGGGGACTTTTACCCATTTGCCTTCGGTAACGACATTAATTTCAAGTTTCTTCAGTACAGGCACGGCTAAAAACCCAAGTAGCTTCATTGGTATTGAAAACTATGAATACATGTTTGAAGATCCTGTTTTCATCGAAGCGGTTAGTAATAATATTTGGTATTCATTAGGTACAATCATACCTTCAATATTGCTGGCAATCATCATGGCGATTTTCGTTGATAGCAAGCTGCCTGGTAGGGTTTTGGTGAGGATGGCTTATTTTACTCCAACCATTTTACCGATGATTGCAGTATCAAATATATGGTTGTTTTTCTTTACTCCAGATATAGGTTTATTGGATCAAGTTGCTTCATTTTTAGGTTTTGAAGGCCACAACTGGTTAGGTGATACGGATACGGTTTTAGGATGTATGATTGTGATTACCATATGGAAAGAAGCTGGATTTTTTATGATATTTTATTTAGCAGCATTACAAAATATTTCCCCAGAACTTAAGGAGGCAGCTGTTTTAGAAGGATCATCAAAATTTTATTTTTTTAGAAGAATCACATTCCCACTGCTTATGCCAATGACCCTTTTCATTTTGATAAATGCAACACTCAATTCATTTAAACTCGTTGATCATCTATTTATTTTAACGAAAGGCGGACCTAACAACGCAAGCAATTTAATTCTTTACTATATTTATGAAGCTGCGTTTTCTTTTTTTGATTCATCTTATGCAGCTACAATGACAATATTCCTCCTTCTCATTCTTGCACTAATATCCTTAGCTCAATTTGTTTTCTTTGATAAGCGGATTCATTATAGATGAAAGATAATATAAAGATATTTTCCTTAGAGACCTTTTGTTCCTGGAGCCTTGGTATTATTTGGATCGCTCCGCTACTGTATGCATTTTGGGCCGCTTTTCATCCACAGGAATATTCAATACACTTTGATCTTACAGCACCTATTGTTTTAGATAATTTTATTGAAGCATGGAATTATGCGCCTTTTGCAAGATATTTTTTAAACACATTTTTAATTGTAACATTTATATTATTTGTTCAATTCATCATATGTACACTTGCTGCATACGCATTTGCCAGATTTGAATTCATTGGGAGCAAAATATTATTTGCACTTATTCTGATACAATTGATGGTTGTCCCAGAAATTCTTATTGTTGAAAATTATAAAATAATGTCCCAGCTCAATTTGGTGGATTCAATTTTTGGTGTTGGACTTCCATACGTAGCAAGTGCATTTGGAATATTTTTGTTAAGACAGACATTTAAATCAGTTCCAAAAGAGATAGAAGAAGCTGCAAGAGTTGAGGGTTGCAAATTGTTTGGAATTCTAATGCGTGTATATGTTCCCTTAGCTAAACCAACGTATTTAGCTTATGGGTTAGTTTCTGTAAGTTATCACTGGAATAATTTTTTATGGCCCCTCGTGATCACAAATTCAGTTGAAACTCGTCCACTTACTGTCGGATTAGCCATATTTGGAGCACCTGAATCTGGAGTTAACTGGTCAATCATTTCTGCTGGAACGCTTTTATCGGTATCTCCATTATTATTAGGGTTTATACTTTTTCAAAAACAATTCATTCAATCTTTCATGTATGCAGGCATAAAATGATTGATCATAGTTCCACAAAAAAATAGTAATGCACTACTTTTTTTGTTCTCTGAAAAACCACGAATTTATTGAAAATGATCTTAATTGAAATCAATAACTGGATTTAACTGCCCCCCTTCCACACATTTTGGTCCAGGCCTGATCTACAGATGCTGAGACCTTTGTCCAACCAAGGCACTGCCCTTCAATACGCTGAAAACTAGTCCTGTTTCCACCTCGGCATCTATTTAGACATTGTTTCCACCTCAATGAACTAAGGGATGGTGTTCAACCATGTTGCCGTTGAGGTGTTCCAAACCGGTTTGAGATGCTTGACCTGGAAGGGCAAGGTGAATAGGTGATGAAACTTCATACAACCTCTTACTAAAGTGACATGGAATGAAAACGCTAAACCAGCTATTCTTTGAGAATCCTTCATCTCTTGAACGAGGTACTTGAATCCGAGTCTTCTTTAACCATGGAATCCAAGGCTTTATTAAATGAAAATTCTGATCTGGTATTGATCAGTGGGATGTGTGTCGCAGAAGTCCTGACAATGCAGGGTGTCTTCACGTTTTCCTCAATGCTTCCTTTTTTCTTTGAAGAATGGGCCCTAGATAGTATTGAGGCAGGATGGATAAGCGGAATCTATTATGGGGCTTACATGATTTCAGTAATGATTCTAGTAAGTCTCACCGATTGGCTTGATGCAAAGAAGATATACCTTGCGGGAGCCTTGGTGACTTTATTCAGTTGCTTAGGTTTTGCCACACTGGTTGATGGTTTCTGGTCTGCGATCATTTTCAGGACATTAGGCGGAATTGGTTTGGCAGGCACCTACATGCCTGGTTTGAAAGCCCTGTCGGATCGTCTTTCAGGTACAGTGAGGGCTAGAGCCACTTCTTTTTACACTTCTTCTTTTGGGATCGGAAGTGCACTTTCATTCCTGATAGGAGGATTGATCAGGGAATGGCTTCCTTGGCAATCCGCTTTCTGGATTTCAGCCTCATGTGCTTTAGTCGCATTTATTATTGTTTGGAAACTCTTGGAAAATTATCCCAACACAACCGGTCTCCGTTCTGGGTTGCGTTCACTGGATTTCCGTCCGGTTTTGAAAAATCCAAAGGCAATGGGTTGGATCGCCTGTTATACGACACATAACTATGAACTTTTCGCGTTTCGTTCTTGGATCGTGGCTTTCTTGGCATTTGCATTGACTGGGTCCTTGGGAAATTTAGAGATCCAGCCTTCGACCATTGTTTTTATTGGGGTATTGCTGGGGATGCCATCCAGTGTTATAGGAAATGAACTCGCAATGCGATATGGCAGGAAGTTGGTCGTGGTGAGTATCATGGTTTTGTCAGCTGGATTTTCAGTAGCTGTCGGATCTAGTGTGGGGCTTGCTGCACCCCTGATAATTGCTTTGGTGTTGGTCTATGGATGTTTTGTGACCGGAGACTCTGCAGCTATTACCACAGGAGTCATTGAAAGTTCAAAAGCAGAGAACCGGGGAGTCACATTGGCGGTGCATTCAGGGGTTGGTTTTGTTGGTTCCTTCCTTGGTCCGATTGGTTTTGGTATCGTCCTCAGTGCTCATGGCGGTGCACAAAATCCGGTATCATGGTTCTGGGCATTTGCATCAACTGGAGCAATTCTTTTATCTGGGCCTATATTACTTTCATGCCTCAGAATATTTTCAAAGAAGGAAAAGGATCTTTAATGATACCTATTCGACAATGTGTGCTGTTGTCCCCCAAAAAACTCCAGATGAGTTTTGACTGCAACAAGAATATCAGGCCCCTAAGAGGCCAATCCTCGATTCGAAGGAATCCTTGTCTTCTCGTCTTGGGATTGTTCAAGTACAAAAAAACAACCAAACTCTCCTTATTTTTTTGATGGGTCAGTTTTTTGGATTTGTTGTGATCATTTCAATTCTTTGCACTTAAGGCTAGGAAAGTTTGAGCAGGATGGTGATATGAATTATGAAGCACTCTTAAGCAAAGAGAACCGTAAAGTTAAGGTTGGTATAGCAGGGATAGGTGATTTTGGTAAAGGCCTCCTGGCAAGGTCCAAAAAAATACCAGGCCTCGAAATAACTCTGATCTGTGACAAGGATCCCAATCGAATGCTTATGGCTCTTTCTGACTGCGGCATGAATCAAGGAGAATTATCCATGGTTGAGAAGCTTGAAGATGGCCATGACGTTTCCTTTGACCTCCTCGTCGAAGCAACAGGAAATCCCGAAGCAGCGGCAAAGAATGCAGAATGGGCCCTCTCAAACAAAAAACATGTGGTGATGGTGTCAAAGGAAGCATCGATTGTCGTAGGACCAATCCTTCATCAAATGGCCCGTTCGAATGGCCTGGTCATTACTGAAGTGGAAGGAGACCAACCCAGCTTGTTGATCGGGTTGATCAGTTGGGCGAGGACGCTGGGGCTCAAAATTCGTGCTGCAGGAAAAGCCAGTGAATATGATTTTGTTCTGGCAGAGGACGATACCCTCATCTGGAAGGAAAAGCAGTTCAACAGTTCGGGACTCAAGTCCTTGTGGAACGAAAATGGCCAGGGTTGGAAGTCACTGGTGCAATCCAGGAGACAGGCTGTGTTTGAATGCGGTGTGCCCCTTCGCACGGTGCCTGATTATTGTGAGATGGGGCTCGTGGCCAATGCTACGGGATTCATTCCCGATCGTCCTGAAATGCACACGCCGCTTCTTCGTCCGGTCGAACTTGCTGATGCATTTCAGCTCGAGTCAGAAGGTGGGTTGCTTGTGGGTGAAGGACGCATTGATGTCTTCAACTGTTTGCGCAGAGAAGATGAGATGAGTTTTGCAGGAGGAGTTTTTGTTATTGTAGAATGTGATGATGCGGAAACTTGGTCCCTGCTGCAGGAAAAAGGTCATGTCGTCGCTCGTAACGGTCGAACCGCCATGCTCTACAATCCGCAGCATCTGCTGGGTGTAGAATCGACCATTTCCATCTTATGTGCAGAGTTGTTGGAACTTCCAACCGGGGGCCTAAATCCAAAACCGATGTTGGATCTGGTCGCTCGTACAAATCGTGATTTTGTAAAGGGTGAGTTCCTCACCATCACCGATCCTCATCATCACGAAGTTTTGGGACTTCAGCCAGAACTGGTCAGCGCCGTTCCAATAGGTGGATGCATGCCTTGTCCTTATTATCTGGCCACTGGAAGGAGCCTTAACCAGGACGTTCCCAAAGGAACACTAATTCAGGGAGAGATGCTGGATCCTGTGCCTGCAGGCACCCTTCACGAATTACGTGTTCAGCAGGACCGGTTTTTCAAGATCACTCAAACTCAATGAAAAAAAGCTAATGTATGGTATTTGGAATAGTGATCTGAATTGCTAAAAAAAGAGCCTGGGACATTTGACATTCTCTTGGACCACAGGAACTTCCAGGGACCCCATATTCGAACATAAATTCATAGATTCTAATTTCACCACCATATCAAGCACACACTCGAATGAATGCCCAGTTCTTAGAGTTGGATCAATTAGTTTGCACGATTTGGATGGTTTCAGGAGAACAGGCGTTCCAGGGTGCATCGTCATGCACCGCAAGGATATATGGGTCTCGGCTGACAGAAAATTCACTGTTCATCATTAAGCCCTGTCAGAACCAAATCAGCATCGATTCATGTCAAGTGAGGGGCAAAAGTTGAAACTGGTCAAACAAGCTACAAAAAGATTTTTTGCCTGTTTTGAGAAAAATCAGGTTCATGTAACTCAATTGATAGAATTTCCCTAAGAAAAATAGCTAGCTGACTGGAATGCATTTTTTAATCTAGTAATTGTAAAACCCTGCAAACAAGCTCATCATGCTTCTTTGAAAGAAAACGCAAAGACCTAAAAGATGACGACTGAAAAAATCAATACACTCATCGTTGGTGGAGGGCAGGCAGGACTGGCAATGAGCGAGCATCTTGACAATCATGCCATTCCGCATCTGGTTCTGGAGCGTGGTCGCATCGCCGAACGTTGGAGGACGGCTCGATGGGACAGCCTGGTTGCCAATGGTCCTGCATGGCATGACCGATTACCTTCCATGAAATTTACTGACGTCAAAGATGATGATTTTGCTTCAAAAGACTGTGTTGCAGCGTATTTCGAGGCCTACGCAAAAAAGATCAATGTTCCTCTTCGTTGCGGGGTCGAAGTCACTTTGGTGGTGCGTAAACCAGACGGCCAGGGCTTTCAGGTTGAAACAACCAATGGCCCGATCGAGGCTGAAAATATCGTTGCCGCCACGGGGCCATTCCAACGCCCGATCATCCCTACTGTGGTACCAGGAACAGAAGGAATCACTCAAATGCATTCCTGTGATTACCGCAATCCGGATCAACTGGCCGATGGGGATGTGCTTGTCGTAGGAGCTGGTTCTTCCGGGACACAGATTGCCGACGAATTAATGCGTTCAGGCCGTAACGTGTATCTTTCCATCGGACCCCATAACCGACCCCCCCGGAGCTATCGTGGAAAAGATTATTGTTGGTGGCTTGGTGTGCTTGGGAAATGGTCGGAAAAAACTCCGCCGACTGGCAAGGAGCATGTCACCATTGCGGTAAGTGGTGCCTATGGTGGGTTTACCATCGATTTTCGACGTTTTGCTGAAAGGGGCATGAATTTACTGGGCATGACGAAAGATTATGTAGATGGCATCCTCACATTTGCCCCTGACCTTGCTGATAATATCATGGAAGGTGATGCCGATTATCTCTCTGTTCTGAATGAAGCCGATGAGTACATCGAAAAAAACGGTCTGGATTTTCCCGATGAACCGGGAGCAAGAATTATTGGGCCTGACCCTGATTGCATCATCAATCCAGTTCTTGAACTGAATCCCGTCAAATCAGGGATCAGCACCATAATCTGGGCTACAGGCTTTATTCAGGAATTCGACTGGCTCAAAGTCGATGCCTTTGACGGCCAAGGCCGCCCCGATCACAGGAACGGTATTTCGACTGAAGCCGGTGTCTATTTCCTTGGCTTGCCCTGGCTGTCCAAGCGCGGGTCTTCCTTTATTTTTGGTGTTTGGGAGGACGCAAAATTTCTTGCGGAACACATAGCCAACAGATCGGCATTGGATGTTGCCTGACAATGGTATTGAGATGCAGAAATTGGATGCTCCTGGTCAATCATCTCTCAACCGAAACTATGGCCTCACGACCAGATATTTGGGCTCCAGTAAAAAAATGAGTCTTTAGATAATAAGTTCAGGTCCTGGCATTAAGTAACGACCCATGACCAGCTTCAAGTATTGACCAAAAAATGGAGACTGGACAAATAACAAAGTATTTAAAGTGGGAAACTTTGGTACATCTAACTCAAGAACACTTCATCACCATTTATGTCCTGGTTCAATATCCTTAGAATAATTAACATTAAAATTTTGGTGGGATGGCAAAAAGTGAAATAAAAAGAGCCGATAGGGAAAAAACAACAAAAATTATTAATGATCTATAATAATCTCCTGAAAAATCGCGCAATACTCCAGACATCAGTGGTCCAGAAGCCTGCGCAGTTACTTGAAAAAATAAAGCAACCCCTCGTATTGCTCCAAAACTCGTTCTTCCAAAAAAATCTGCCCAGGCAATTGGGATTATGGTTAATATTCCTCCAATTCCAGTCCCAAAAAAAGCTGCTGCTAGATAGCCTTGCCATGGTACTGAGATAAAAATCATTATGGTTGAGCTAAATGCTAAACAGAGAGCAGCTGAAAAAAGAGAGAATCGGATGGTGATCTTTCTTACTATTAAACCAAAAACCATTCCTGATAGTGCAGAAAACAGAGAGAATGTTGCAACGATTGTTGCAGTGATATAAGGCTCGATTCCACGTTCAATCAAATGAGGTGCCTGGTGAAGAGAGATGCCGGCCTGTACGGGAAAAACAAAAATAGTGTAAACGGAAAGCACCCAGAATGCTTTTGTTTTCAGTGCTTCATTTCTCGTAAACACGGGTTCAGGGATTTTGTTGTTTTTTAGGTTAGTATTATTTTCATCATTTCCATTTAGTGATTGATGATCACCATCCGGCAGCAAATCCAGATCTTCAGGTTTTCTGACCATAAGTAAAAAGTTTGGTAAAAAACCAATGAACAAAACAGTTGTTCCAATGATTACCCATCCGAATCGCCATCCATCATATTGAATACAAGCTTGAGCGATGAGAGGCATTGCCATAAGACCCGTCATTTGTATGAAAGTTGTAACGGAAGTTGCGAATCCACGAAGTTTAATAAACCAATTATTTACGGCACCATATATTCCAAGATCAAAAGGACCAGCAAAGTTCATTCGTGCTATACAAAAAAGTGTAAAAAAGAAAAACAACGATTGAGTTAAAGAAATAAGCATTACTGTAAATCCTGTAATTATAATGCTAATGCACAAAATGGTTCTGGAACCATTTTTATCAAGCAAAAGACCCAGAAATGGTGAAGAAACAGCAGCTAGAATACCTCCAAATGATACTGCTGAAGAAACAGCAGTGAAAGACCAACCAAATTCTGATGCCATCGGAGAAATAAAAATTGAAAGAGTCGCTACAGCAGGACCTTGTCTTGCAAAACCAGCACAGCAAACACAAAAAAGGATTATCCATCCATAATAGAAAGGCAGCTTAGGATTTAACCAGTTTGGTATAAAATGAAATTTCATTTAACTCAGAGATACAATAAATGGAGCTAGCCGATCAAACATCAGGCGGATTCCAATGTGGAATCGATTCATGACAAAGGTGCCATTGGAAGAATCCAAATGTTCATGGAAAAACCTGAGCAACACGAGTGATAGCATTTTTTTTCAAAGGACATAAGGTCCTTCTTATCCATTCCTGCAATTTCGCTTCTTGATGAAAGAACTGACGAAGGCCTCAGAACAACTAGGTGCCGTCTTCCATACGAAAAGTAGTTAGTCCTGCTTCTATCACAAAATCAAGTGAACCCCTGTTTCCAGTAGAGACATTGGAATCAGGTTGGCAAATCAGTTCTGAAGAACTGATTAAAACTTTTTACGCATCTTGATCAATGAAAGTTTAGGCCATAAAGTTGAGGCTGGACAGTTAGTTTCACCTGGGTTGAAAATTCATGAATTAAGAATTTTAAGAATTCATCAAAAGTTTAATCATTTTAGAAAAGGTGATGGTCAAGTGGGGTGCTGAAGATCAGCAGAGGAGGCCTAAAAATCTAGTCCCGCAGGAGTTGCTCCAGAGGTTGCAACCGCGACGGAACGACATCGGGTTGGTGTACTTTAGCGCACACCTGATGACGTTGTTGGCCACCGGAGCCTTGGTGTATCAGGCCCAAGGCACAGGATGGTGGTATTTGGCGATCTTTCTCCACGGGGTGGTGATTGTACATCTCTTCGCGCCATTTCACGAGGCCACTCACAAGACCGCCTTCGCCTCTCAAAAACTGAACACCTTAATTGCAGGATTCTCCGGACTGATGATTATCATTCCTCCGCAGTACTTTACGATGGAGCATGCGGCGCACCACACCTACACACAACATCCTGAAAAAGACCCGGAAAGCATCCCCATGTCCGGTTATTTTTGGGGTTATTTGTATTATGCGTCAGCAATCCCGTACTTTCAGGGGGTCATAAAGAACATTAGCCGTCTCCCACTTGGGAAGTTCTCGTCCAGTGAACTGGCATTCATTCCAGAGCGCCACCGCGAAACCGTAGTGAGGGAAACACGTTTCATGGTCGTCTTCTACTTTGGACTTCTGGTCTTCAGCGTGACACTACAGACTTGGGAGGTGTTTTGGTATTGGCTGATGCCAAGAATTGTTGCAGAACCACTGATGCGCCTCATCCGAATTTCAGAACATGCGAGTTGCGAATGGGTTGCGGACTTTCGCAAGAACACCCGAACCACGATCACTCTAAACCCCGTGCGCTGGCTGGCGTGGAACATGCCTTTTCATGCTGAACACCATGCAGTTCCAAATCTACCATTCCACGCACTACCAGCCTTGCACCTGGAATTGGCGCCTCATTTGGAGCATGTGGATCAGGGCTATTTAGCTTCGCACGGTAATTTATTACGGAAATTGCTGCACAAACAATTCACTCTCAAAACCGCAACCAGCACCTGAATGGATTTGCATGGCATCCGCAAAATCAAAGACCATCTACATTGACGAAATTCCAGCCATCGTCTTCATCCCACTTCGTTCTAGAAGCTTGATGGCGTCCCAGGCGGGTGTCCTGGAAATCCATGAAGCCTCCGAACGGCTTAGCTTCTTCTCTATCCGAAACCACAGAATTCCAAAAGATAAACTCGATCGGACCTTTTCGATTCCTCCTACAACTACCTTCAGTAGGCTTCTGTAATGCCAAACCCTGTTCCAGAACTGATTGTGCGCAAAACGCGCTGGTGGAACTCCAGATGGTTTGACGTGTTGCAGTTGGTTCTTTTCATGGTCGGCTTGGTGTGGCTTACATTAAACGGGGCGAACCAGATGGGTTACAACTGGCAATGGTACCGTATTCCACAATATTTCTACGAAACCATTGATGGTGATTTCTATTTTGGCCCGCTGGTCGAAGGGCTGTTTGTCACTCTGGAAATAACTGCCTACAGCATTGTCATCACCTTGGTGGTTGGCCTGACCACTGCACTGTTGCGCATGTCCAATTCGCTTTCCGGACGACTGCTGGCACGGTTGTATCTGGAAATCGTCAGGAACACGCCATTGTTGGTACAGATGTTCGTTTTCTACTTTGTGCTGGGCCCCATCCTCAACCTCGACCGTTTCTGGGTGGGGGTTTTATGCATCTCATTGTTCGAAGGATCATTCGCATCCGAAATCATCCGGGCAGGAATTCTCAGTGTCGCAAAGGGGCAGTGGGAAGCGAGTTACAGCGTGGGCCTCGCACAGACGGATACCTACCGCTATGTGGTGCTGCCACAGGCCGTGCCCCTGATGCTACCGCCATTGACGGGAGTGATCATCAACCTCATCAAGCATTCCGCGATTGTCAGCGTGATCGCCGTGTTTGACCTCACTACTCAAGCCCTCGATCTCATTGCAGAAACCTTCATGAGTTTCGAGATTTGGCTGACGGTCGCAGGGATTTATCTGGTGATGACAATCACCCTTTCCGTTTTGGTGAGCCTGTTGGAAGGATGGGTGCGCCAAAGGCGTTGACGTTTTTGGGAGGAGAGTCCGGCCAAGGGCTATCTTCCAATCATCCCAGGAGGCAATCCGGGGTTTTTCAGAGGGCTAGGGGGCGCATGGGGCGTTCCCTGATCAAGTCCTACCAATCTTAGGAGTTGGTTCTCCGGGAATGGTGGAAGTAATGTGATCATCTTCTAAAAGGAGACACTATGAGAATTGTAAAATCCACCATCGCTCTCATTCTTGGAGCCACTCTGGCCTTTCTCACTTTTGGCGAGGTTTTCGCCGGTGAAGCGCAGAAGCAACTCACTTCAGAAAGTGTCATCGAGACCATCATGAAACGCGGTAAGCTCAAGGTGGGAATGTCCACTTTTGTTCCATGGGCTATGCGCAACAAAAAGGGCGAACTCATTGGTTTTGAAATTGATGTTGCCAAGAAGGTTGCCGAGGATATGGGAGTGAAAATCGAATTCGTTCCCACCGCATGGTCCGGGATCATTCCTGCCTTGATCGCGGGTAAATTCGACGTCATCATTGGCGGCATGAGTGTGACGCCCCAGCGTAACCTAACCATCAACTTCACAGCACCCTATGCGCACTCAGGAATGGGCATTGCTGCCAACAAGAAACTGGCGAGTGGCCTTGCATGGCCAGAAGGCTACAACAGCCGCAGTGTGACCTTCGCCTGCCGCCGCGGGGCGACCCCCTGTTCCCTTATCAAGGAACTCTGGCCCAAGGCCCGGCTTCGTCAATTTGATGATGATTCACTGTCCTTTCAGGAAGTAATCAATGGCAATGCCCACGCAACCGTGTCAAGCCATCCCAATCCTGCCCGGTGGGTCTACAACCATCCGGAAGTGCTTTTTATGCCTACAATCGAGAACCTCACCGAAGCCAACGAGTCCTTTGGAATCCGCAAAGGCGATCCGGACGGCCTTAACTTTTTCTCCAACTGGATCATGGTGCACACCAGTAACGGCTGGCTCAAGGAGCGTCACAACTTCTGGTTTAAAGGCATGGACTGGGCGGACCAGGTTGACCTGAAATGATGGTCTGATCGAGTACAGAGGGTGGGGTGATTGCGCATTCCTGCATCGGCCCTACCCTATCGCTACCGATATCGAAAAATTCCTGAATGATCCGTAACAAAGCCCCCTATAACTCGTATTGGATAGACGCTATAGTGCTGATTGCTGTGGTGGGCCTGGTGGTTTACGTTGTTTACCGGGTGAACACTGTGTTGGTTTATAACTGGGACTGGTCGTTTATTCCCGGATACCTGTTCCGCTGGGATGAGGAACTCCAATCGTATGCTCCCAACCTGCTCATGAAGGGCTTGTTTACAACCATCCGGTTGGCCATTTGGAGCATTATCCTTGCCGCAATCCTTGGCTTTATCATGGGGGTGATGCGCACCAGCAGCCGACTGTTTCCCCGGATGCTGAGCCGACTCTATGTTGAACTGATCCGTAATATCCCTCCGGTGGTGTTTATCTTTGTCTTCTACTTCTTCATCAGTAGCCAAATCACGCCGCTTTTGGGTCTTGACGACATCTCGATTGATTCCTCTCCGTTGACCCTGAAGGTTCTAGATTTCCTGTTAGGCCCGCCGGAATTGCTTTCCAACGTGGTTGCAGGAATCATTTGTCTGGCACTGTTCGAGGGGGCTTATGTCACCGAAATCGTACGGGTCGGCATTCAATCACCTTCAAAGGGGCAGGTCGAGGCAGGCATGAGCATTGGTTTGTCCCGACTGTAACTCATGCGCTATGTCGTTCTGCCTCAGGCGGTCCAGCGGGTGGTCCCATCTCTGGCAAGTCAGTTCATCATCCTCATCAAGGATTCATCCATAGTCTCGCTGATCTCGATTCAGGAACTTACCTTCCTGACGATGGAAGTGGCTACCTCCACCCAGCGTGTGTTCGAGATTTGGGTGTTTGTCGCTGGCATGTACTTTGTGATTTCCTATGCCTGTGCCTTTGGGTTCAGCCGTTTAGAAAAACGCATGGCCCTTCACAAATCCTGAAGCAGCTTTCAACCCATGCCCGATACTGCCGTTTCAGCCGAAGCCATCATCCAAATCGAGGGAGTCAGCAAGTGGTTTGATGACTTTCAGGTGTTGCACAACATTGACCTGACGGTGAGGCAGGGAGAGCGGGTGGTGGTTTGTGGTCCGTCAGGCTCTGGGAAGTCCACCTTGATTCGCTGCCTTAATCGTCTGGAAGAGCACCAGTCTGGTAGAATCGTTGTTGACGGCATTGAGTTGGATTATGACACCAAACACATCCACACGGTCCGTTGCGAGGTGGGCATGGTTTTTCAACAGTTCAACCTCTTCCCCCATCTCACTGTGCTGGAAAACTGTATCCTGGGGCCAATGCGAGTTCGAAGCGTATCGAAGAAAGAGGCCGAGAGACGGGCAATGGAGTACTTGGAGCGTGTAAGGATACCGGAGCAGGCGCACAAACACCCCAGTGCGCTTTCAGGTGGCCAACAGCAGCGTGTTGCAATTGCTCGGTCGCTCTGCATGGAGCCGCGCATCATGCTTTTTGACGAGCCCACCTCCGCACTTGATCCTGAAATGATCAAGGAAGTGCTTGACGTGATGATCGACCTTGCAGAAACTGGAATGACCATGATTTGTGTGACCCACGAAATGGGCTTTGCCCGAACCGTGGCCCACCAAATGGTCTTCATGGACGAGGGACGCATTGTTGAAGCCGCCCCACCAGAGCAGTTTTTCTCAAACCCTGAAAATGAACGCACCAGATTATTCCTGAGCCAGATTCTTTCCCAATAAACACTACTAAATACAGATCATCATGACCCTTCACACCAACGCACCCCTGCCCATCGGTTCTGGAGAGCGTCTTTCTGGAGACGTTCCCACCGATGGCATGCTCAATCAGGTCACTCCGCTGATCCCCTCCGAATTGCAGCATTTGCCAGAGTCCCATACTACAATGGACAAGCTGAGCCGTGAGGATTGGACCCAGCTGATGCAGTACCGCAAGCTTTACCATCAGGAGGAACAGGCTAAGCAAGCACTGGAGATGCTCGCGGTTCAAAAAGACTCTCCCAGCTATGGTTTTAGGATCAACAACTACCGACACAGTCTGCAGAGTGCCACGATGGTTTATCGAGACGGTGGGGATGATGAGGACGTAGTCGTGGCGCTGTTTCATGACATCGGCTTCGTCGTCTGCCCTGATAACCACGGAGAGTTCTCGGCGACGATGCTGGCGAATTACGTTTCAGAACGAAATTACTGGATGCTCCGAAACCACGCAGTATTTCTTAATTATCATGCACAGACGCACCCCACCGTGGACTGGAACTCCCGTGAGAAGCTCAGGGGGCATCCGCACTTTGAGTACACGGCCAACTGGGTCGCCCGATACGATCAGACTTCTATTCAGACACAGTACGACACCGCTCCTCTGGAGTTCTTCGAACCAATCGTACATCGTGTCTTCAACCGTCCCTCCAAGGGGAATCCAACACCATCTTGAGCCATGAGTTCCTGGATTGAAATGCTCCCGGTAGAAACCGCTACCGGGCCTCTGAAAGACGCATACGATTTTGCGAAAACACCGGCAGGCACCGTGGACAACGTGATGCGTGTCCACAGCCAGCGCCCCCACACCATGGTCGGGCACCTCACGCTCTATCGCAGCGTGCTGCACCATCCGGAAAACACCATGCCCCTATGGTTTCTTGAAGCCGTTGGAGTGTTCACCAGTTTGCTCAATGAGTGCGAGTACAGTTACACGCATCATTGTGCAAACATGCGCCGCTTGCTCAAAGACGACGAACGCTCCGATGCCATCGAAGCCTCCCTGCGTGGACAGACACCGGAAACAGCATTTTCAGGCAAGGAACTGGCCCTGATGCGCTACACCGGGAAACTGACCTCCTCCCCAGGAACGGTTCAAGCAGACGATGTGGAAGCCGCCAAAGCTGAAGGGGCCACAGACGGAGAAATCCTTGAGGTGAATCAGGTATGTGCATATTTCTGTTATTCGAACCGCCTCCTCAACGGACTCGGAGTAACGCTCGCTGGAGACGCGGTGGGCTACTACTCCAAGTAAGCTCAATCCCTCAGCCCTAATGGATGATTATCAAAAGAGCACGATGCTTCCTGATGATATCCAGGAGACATTCGACCGGTTGATCGTCAATCGCAGGGGTGAGGATCCTCAGTCCTATATGAAGACTGAAGCCATTGTCGGCCATGTATCACCGCAACAGTGGTATCGATTGGATGCCGATTGCCTGACTCCGATTGAGGAGCCTGGAGGATTGAAGACCTCACCAGTTGAGCCGGAGACACCACCCCATGTGCGTTGCACGGGGAGTTGGAAGGCCGTTGAGACGGTTGAATCCCGGCAGGCAAACATTCTAGGAGGTTTGGGGACCTTGACCCTGAATGCATCCGAATTAAACATTCCTGAAGCAGCCCCAACTCCGGAATTTCTTGCCTTTTATGACGCAAGCCTCGTTAGGGTGGGTGATTTGCTGACCTTTGAGAGTGACCACAATCTTCCTGTGACCATCATTAATATTGGGCAAACCTATGTTGAGGATTATCTTCATGTTGAAGGCCAAGGAGGTGGATCATTCATTGAATACCATGATCGTCCGCATTTGCATATGCCCCTAGATCCCAAAGCCCATGGCCACCTGCTTTTAGGTCGTTCGGAAGGAGATGACTACCTGCTGTCTGCCTTTCCCATCCCTTTTGGGCATGCAATTTACACAAAGCCTTTTGCCTTACATGCCGACCCCTACCTTGTTGGTCGTTATTTGGTGATCTACTCCATGACCAAGAATTACTCCACTGTGGTTTTTCGCACCGAAGCAAAAGAGGTGATCAAGGTTCATATCACCTAGAAATGAAACCTAATGGGATAAGCCGCTAAGTTTTAGACGAGGCACTCTATACATGTAGGGTTGAGATACAGAAATCGATGGTTCCTGGTGGATAGGCCTCCCCTCCAAAAATACATGGGATTCCGAGGCGAAGATGTAGTTAGATGGTTGTTTTTTTGAAGTTGTATTTACCAATATTTACCGCATTTATATGACGGACACACGGCACATGAAATAAAGTTTTT
>PVBE012067877.1_pt1 | contig 25725 bp, 24 predicted proteins | sample 1631181 | NCBI WGS metagenome assembly PVBE01 (sample SAMN08397723, study PRJNA350692) | Marine metagenome, whole genome shotgun sequencing project. | isolation source: water | place: Pacific Ocean | collected 2012-04 | reverse complement strand
CGTTGACCAACCTGGGCGGGATTCGGGCCGGGATCAGACAGGGACCGATCACCCGGGCAAAGGTGTTCGAGGTTCTGCCGTTCGATAACACGCTGGTGACGATGAACTTGGAAGGACGCGTTCTGAAACGGATTCTCGGCAAGCAAATCCTGGCTGTCAGCGGGATTCGTGTCCAACTTGACCTCGAACGTCCGTCGGGGGAACGGCTGTTGTCGGTCGAACTCTCCGGCGGTGTGCCGATTCGCGACGAGATCCTGTATTCGATCACGACAAACGACTTCCTCCTTGCCGGCGGTGACGTGCTCGACGAATTCGGGGAGGGTGCCGACATCTATGACACAGGGCTCCTCATGCGTGACGCATTGAGCCAATACATTTCCGGAATTGAGGCTGTTCCCGTACGTCCTGACGGTAGAATGAGGACACAACGATGAATTACCGCGCACTCATCTTGAGCATCATGATCGGCGCCGGCTTGCTGGGAGGCCACCTTCCTTCAGCCTCCTCCCAGATCGACGACATGGGCATCCTTCACGGTCTGCTCGGGCTGGACTTTGAAGAGGCGATCGAGGACGTCCAGAAATGGAACCAGGTGTTGATCCGGAACACCGAAAGGCTGGCCCCCGCCCAGGCGGCCGAGATCAGGGCCCGCACGGTGGCTCCCGAGGGCCTTCCCGAAAGCAACATCCTGTCGCTGGTCGACTCCAATTACGGTTTGGGACTGGTGAGCGTTCTCTTCGAGGAAGACTTCGTCGTGGAACAGATCAACCTGATCTTCTGCGAAGAGCGCCTTTCGGCCCTGCAGGTTCTTTTCGACGACAGCCGTGCTTTCGGAGATACGACCCAATTGCTCGGATCCATCTACGGAATGGGGCAGGCCGTGCCGTTCGGATCCCACGAGCCCGCGCTCCAATACCGACTGCGAGGTGTCACCTACGACGACGAGGGGAAGTGGAATCTGGATGTTGGTGCCGACCCTGTGACGGTGTGGGACATGGGAACGCGTGAAGCTCTGTATCAGCCGATCCCGGGAGAGAAATTGCTCACTGGTCAATTCTGGATGACGAACAAGCAGCTCGGCGCTAAGTGCGGCAACTGATCGATTAGCTTTCAGCTTGCAGGGTGCAGGGTGCAGCGTGCAGCGGGCAGCTTTCGGTTCGGACGATGCACTCCCCATCCGCGTGAATCTGCGTAATCCGCGTAAGGGCCCTCCCCTGACTATCCCCGCGCGTATGATTTTAGTTCGCCCTTTGCCACAACCCCGACCCGAGAACGGACATGACGCAACCAGTTGCCAGTCTGATCGAGAGTTTAGTGTCAGCTCCCGGTCTCGGTGTCCGGGAGGCGGGCGAAACGATGTTGCGCGCGCTCTCAGGAGGGGCGGTCACGCCGGAGGCGTTTCGCGACGATCCCCGGATCCTTGTCGGACCGGACCACCGGGCCTCACGCTACCTGGCACAGGTGACCTGGCGTGCTCTCGGTGGCGACTACGAAAGCGTTGATGAAGTCATCGAGGGGCTTTACGGTGTTCTCGATCGCAACCCTCCCACGCTTGAAGCCAGATCGTCCCATACTGAAGATCAGGATGGCCGCGTACTGATTCCCGAGGCGAAGGTGCTGCGGATCCGGCACCCGGTCGCAGCCGATTCCGGCCGATGGGAAGCGGTCCTCGAGGCCCAGGTGACGAGCGGGCCGATGCGCGATCACGAGATCGAAATCCGGACGCGCTCGGCAGTGAACCCGACTGCCTGTTTCATCGTGCCTTACTTCTGGGTGCACGCCACATTCGCCGCATACAACCTGATCCAGACTTCGGACAGGGGTTTCGAAGATTGCCCGGAGACGTTCTTCGTTCTCGAGCCGTTGCGCCAGGTCAATGCCACCTCCGTCGCGCGCAGCCTGAATTGCCCGAAACCGCAGATCGATCAGATCCGTCGTGGACGGGGCGATGTCACCATCCACACGCTCAAGGGGATGCTGGTTCACGGCATCTTTGACCGCATCCTTGAAGGCGAGGACGACATCGAGTCCTGCTATGACGCTGTCCTTCCGGGGTTTCTGGTTCAGATGGCGACCGTGACAGATGACCTGGTGGATGAAGCCGCGTTCCGTACCGAGGTCCTGCGTCATGCGAAGGCCATCAAGGATTTTGTCGACATCAACCCGCACATGCGTGAGGACCCGCAACTGGAACTCCGGCGCTATTCTGCGACCCTCGGCATCCAGGGCCGTATCGATGCGGTGTTTCAGAGCGGAAACCGACTGGACGTGGTCGAATTGAAGACAGGTAAGCGTCTGTATCTTACCGATCACGCCCAGCTGTTTATTTACCGGCTCCTGCTATCGGACATGATCCGCAGGGCCCACAACCTGGGGGGCGAAAAACTCGATCTGACCACCCGGCTGATGTCTTCACACGACGGCACCACCACTCCGTTGCGAATCGAGGCCGATTTTTGCCAGGTGATGGAAGCGCGGAATCGGCTCGTGGCCATGTCCTATGCCCTAGCTCGCTCGCAGTCGCACCTCAAGATGCGATACCCCGGATTCGATTCTGCGGTTTGCGATGCCTGCCTGAGGTGGACGCGTGCGGACTGCGAGGAATCCACCGCCCTGTTCGGCGACCGGTCCGATGCCGAAGAAGGGTCGGCGCTCGAGTACTTCAGAAAGTTTTCCAGACTGATTCAACGGGAGAAGTGGACTGCGGATCAGGATCTTGCCGACCTCCTCGACGACAGCCGTATCGGGTATCGGGTACGAAATTTCCGGACGATCTCGGGCGCACACTGCCGAAGTGAGGAGTCCGGCGAGTTCATCTTTGACTTTGAGGACAATAGATCGGATCTCGGCCGGGGCGATCGGGTTCTGATCCATTCGGGAAGGATTTCCAGCAGCGCGATATTTCACGGATACATCCGTTCGATCGAAAACCAGCATGCACGGATTTCCATTCCACTGAAGAACCTTTCCGAAGAGACCTTCGAAGAAGGGTCGTGGACGATCGACCGTTTTCCATCCGACCAGACTTCCGTGGCCGGCCAGACCGCCTTATACGATTTCCTTCGCTCTCCGATGGACGAGAAGAAGCGCGTGATCCTCGGTGACGCGGTCGCAGCCGGAACGTCTTCGGAATCCACACCTCCGTCTCGAACGATGGTCACCGGGGGCGACTTGAACACAAGTCAGATTCAGGCAGTGGAACGGGCGTCCGGCTGCCAGACCTTTCATTTGATATGGGGCCCGCCGGGAACCGGCAAGACGAAAGTCATCCCAAGGATCGTGGCCGAATCGGGCGGCTCCGTTCTTCTTGGCGCATTCACGAATACCGCCGTCGACAAGATGCTGCTGGCGCTGCTCGACTACGACCCGGCTGCCCGCTTCGTACGAGTCGGGAGAGCATCGGGGTCACCGGAGCTTGCTTCCCGACTCGGTGCCAGGGCGTCCGAATACTTCACCGACGATCTGGCTGCTTCCACCAAAAGTCCGGGTGATCTCCGGCTGTTGCTGGATGAGATCCCGATCGTTGCGGCGACGTCCCATCGCGCGTCAAGCCACCCGTACGTTCGAGGAAGGTCGTTCGACATGGCTGTTGTCGACGAGGCGAGCCAGCTGACCGAACCCTTGACGCTGGGCCTGGTCATGCGGGCCCAGCGCTTTGTCTTGATTGGCGACGACCGCCAGCTTCCACCCGTCGTTCGAACCATCGGTCTGGGGTATTCGATGTTCGAGCGCCTGAAGAACGTGGTCGAATCCGAGGCACCTGAGTTGTTGACGTTGCTTGACACCCAGTACCGGATGCATCCCGACATCATGGGCGTGTCCAACAGGCTTTACTACGAAGGTCTTTTGACTTCCGGTGTCAGTCGAGACGACAGGCGGCCCGTGTCGGGTTCTCCGATCGAATTTCATCCGGTAGAGTCGACGTCGGACGGCAGATCGAACCTGGCTGAGGCACGGGTGGTCCAGGGTCTGGTCGGCGGCCTTTCGGGCGACATCAATCCCGAAAGCATCGGCGTGATCTCGCCGTTTCGTGCCCAGGTCGTTCTGCTCCGACGGTTTCTGGAGGGGACCGGGGTGGCCGTCGATACGGTCGAGCGCTTTCAGGGCGGTGAACGCGAAGTGATCATCCTGTCTTTCGTACGCTCCCACGGGACCGGTTTCGTCTTCGATGATCGTCGGTTCAACGTGGCCATCACCCGGGCCAGAAGCAAGCTCGTGATGGTGGCGCATCCCGATCTGTTCCGGAATACCAGGTATGCATGGATCTCGGAATTTGCCGAAACACCGAAGACAAGTACCACGACCTGAGGGTGGCTGCTCTCTCGGATGGTGCGGCTCTGGGCGTGAACATGTTCACCGTTCGGGAGGTTGCCCCGGAAGCAATCGTTGTCGTCGTTCGGCACCTCGAAGACTACGGCGAGATGATTGAAGACGTCTTTTTCCGTTTGCGTATTACGAACCGCGGTTGTCGCCCGAGGAGGACGTTGAAGGTGTTCTGGTGGGGTCTGTGACCGCAAGACGCGCCCAGATGTAGGTGCGGTCTGTGACCGCACAGATCATGCGCTCACAGAACGCACCTACAAGTATTCGACGTGGAAGCCCGGTCGTGACGTGCCCTACCAACTTCAGATGACCTGTTACAATCTGGCCGTAATGAAGAGCCTCGACATTGGGTCATCGACGGGTGAACTGTGGTTTCTCAAGGAACCGAGACAGATTCGACAGCAGGCATATCGGTGGAATGAGGCGGAGACCCGATTGAGAGAGGAAGGGTGAGCAACATGCCGCTATGGGTCACATCGTTGATGTTCGCCGTCCTGGTTTCCACGGTGCCTCTGTCGTGGGTTCTTCGGCTTCTGCTGGATCTGCCCGAGCCACTCACGCTCTCACACCGCAGATGGCCAATGTCGGCAAACCTCGCCCTCATCGGTGTGATCACCGCCGACGTCACGATCTTCATACGGAGTGTTTACTACGGAGGACCCACAGACCCTCTCGCAGTCGGAATGCAGTTCCTGATCACCGGCGTGATCTACGTCTTCGGCTTCGTCCTGCTCCTGAGACAATACGCCGGTCTCTATCCCGAGTATTTCATCACGACCGGCAAGACCGGCCTGGCCCTGCGCAAAGCCCTTTACAGGAACGTTGACGACATCGAAGTCGTTTCCGATGGCCGGGGCGAGACCCGCCTGCGAATCTCCATGCGAAACGGTAATAACCACCCCCTGTACCTGCCCACCCGCCATGTTGTGGAACTCCACAAAGCCATAGAATCTGCCCAACCGAAAGACTAGGCTTGCCCAGACAGTCAGGGGTAATTGTGATGTTTCTGTTTAGCGCAAGAACGCAAAGTCGCGAAGAAGGGTCTTCAACACGAAGACACGAAGGACACGAAGAGGGATTTGTTTTCATACATTCACCCTTCGTGGACTTCGTGTCTTCGTGTTGAAAAAGAAAGTTGATTCCTGAGGAACTGACAGGGATAGGCCCTACTTACTTCACTGAAATAACACCTTGCGTCAACCGGGTGAACCCACTCGCCTTTGCGTTGAAGATCCCTACCCCTACATTTGTTAAGAATGTAAATTTCCAGTGGTGGCCGGTTTTGGGTGCCGGGGCTGGTGTAAAATTTGAACATGGATTTCTTGCGAAAACCGACCCTGGCTTTGGGCGTGACTATCGTTCTGCTGGTGTCGCTGCCTTTGCTTGCCTGGTTTCAGTATCAGTGGTTGGGGCGGCTGAGCGAGAACGAGCACGAGCGCATGCGTTCGAACCTGAAGGTCAGTGCGGACAGCCTGACCGAAGAGTTCGATACCGAACTGGCAAGAGTCCTCTTCGCGTTTTCGGGTACAGTTCCTCCGAGGGAGGACCGTCGTGTCGAAGAGAGTGAGGAATTTGCCGAGAGTTTCCGTCGTTGGAAGGAAGCAGCGCCACACCCGGAACTGATCGAGGCGCTCTACAGGGTTGAGGCGGACGGAAGTGACCAACGCCTACAACGCTTTGTTCCGGATCAGTCCGTCTTCCTTTCCGAGGCCTGGACCGGCGACCTGGAAACTGTTCGACTCCACCTGGCCGACTCCACCGACTTTAGGCGGGCGTCGAACTCCGATGCGTTCCCGCTCGCACTGGATGAACACCTGATCACCGATCCATTGGTCCTTGTTGTTCCCCGGATCGAGGTCCAGCGTAATCAAATCCGTGTCGATTCCTCAGAACTGCATGAGGTTCGAATTGCCGAGGTCCTGAGCGGCCTCGAACTTTCCAGCTGGCTCCTTATCAAGCTCAACCGGGATTTTATCGAAGAGGCATTTCTTCCCGAACTGATCGAGCGACATTTCTCCGATGGAAGCGGGTCCGACTATCGTGTCGCGATCGTCGCCCGGGACAACCCGACGAACCTGTTCTATCGGTCCGACCCGGAAATCCGATCCTCTGCCATTTCGGTTCCGGATGCGACGTCCACGATCTTCAACCTCCAACGGGAAGTTCACCTGATGTGGGCCTTCGATTCCTACAGACAGCCCGGATTCAGGATCCGGGCCGAGGGGTCTTCGATTCCACGGATCATAGGCAGCAGGGGTGCCGAATTGACTTTGTCCACCGAGTTCGTGGAAGAGAAACAGGAGGGGACCGGGGACGGCACGTTTGTAGAAGTTCGATCTTTCGGTTCGCCGAGCCCGGCCACGGGGTGGCAGCTCGTTGCCCAGCATCGCGCCGGATCTCTCGAGGCGGCTGTCGACGACGCCCGACTGCGGAACCTGATGATCAGCTTCGGTGTCCTGATGATCCTGGGAGCGAGCATGATCCTCATCCTCGTGTCTACCCAGAGGGCCGGGCGGCTGGCGCAGCAACAGGTGGATCTTGTTGCCAACGTTTCTCACGAGTTGAGAACACCCGTCGCTGTCATCAACTCGGCCGGTGAGAATCTGGAAGATGGCTTGATCGACGACCCTGAGAAGGCCCGACGTTACGGCGCCGTCATACGGACCGAGGCACGGCGGTTGTCCGCCCTGGTCGAACAGGTTATGGATTTCGCGGGGATGCAGTCCGGCAAACAGCGCTACGAGATGCGCCCGGTTGCCCTGGATCGGGTGATCGAAGCTGCGATCGCCGACTCCATGCCCCAGATGAAAGAGCAGGGTTTCTCTCTCGACAAGGATGTTCCGGCGGGGCTTCCGGCGATCATGGCAGATCCGACCGCCCTTCGGTCGGTCCTCACGAATCTGCTGACGAACGCGATGAAGTACTGTGGCTCCCGGCAATGGGCCCGGGTCACGGCGGCCGCGGTCGAGGCGAACGAGGGGTCTCAAGTGGAGATCCGCATCGAAGATCGCGGAATCGGGATCGGGGTGGATGAGATAAAAAGTGTTTTTGACCCGTTCTATCGGGGTCGTGAGTCAGTGGATTCGCAGATTCACGGCAACGGACTTGGTTTGAGCCTCGTTCGGCAGGTTGTCGAAGCCCACCAAGGCACGATTCGAGTGGACAGCGTCAGGGGCTAAGGCAGTACGTTCGTAGTGCGGCTGCCCGCTCTTAATCCGACCGTGGAGTTGGGAAATGCCTGACGGCGGGAAGGTGGTTGAATTGACCGACCGATCGCAATCCGGCCAAACCAGCCCGAGCATTCTTCTCATCGAGGACGAGCCCGGTCTGGTGTTGACGCTCGTCGACCGGCTCAATAGCGAAGGGTACCGGGTCGAAACGGTTTCCGACGGCAACGATGCCGTGCCCCGGGCGACGGGAGAGCAGTTCGACCTCATTATTCTGGACCTGATGCTGCCTCACCGAAGCGGGTTCGACATCTGTCGTGATTTGCGACAGCAAGGGCTTCAGACACCGGTCTTGATGTTGACGGCCCGGAGCCAGGTCACTGATAAGGTCGTCGGCCTCAAGCTCGGTGCCGACGACTACTTGACGAAACCTTTCGAAATGATCGAGCTTCTGGCCCGGATCGAAGCGCTTCTGCGACGCCCCCCGTTCAGCGTGTCGGGTTCGGATGAGCGGTACCGCTTCGGCACCGTGTACGTGGACATCCGGAGTGCCGAAGTTGAAAAAGACGGCAAGCAGGTGGAACTGTCCGCGAAAGAATTCCAGCTACTGCGTCATTTTATCCAGCATCGGGGAGCGGCCTTGACCAGAAACGAACTTCTCGACGAAGTCTGGGGTTACAACTCGATGCCCACGACCCGGACCGTAGACGTTCATGTCGCATGGCTCCGTCAGAAGCTCGAAGCCACTCCGCGCCATCCGCAGTTCATCTTGACGGTCCATGGGCTGGGTTACAAGTTTGTAGGGTAAGTAGCTGAAAACTATCGGCTATCAGCCCGTATCGAGCAACTCCCGATGCTGGTTCCCCCGTGTCCCATCTGCGTAACCCGCGTAAAGACTCCGTTCTTAGCTGCCCGCTATCCGCTACCTGCTCCCCGCTATTTCATCAGCGTGTAGCAATCAGCGGGCAGCGGGTAGCTCCGAATCCCGGAACGTGCCGTCAACCCTCCGGAACCCCGCACTTCGGACTTCCAATCCGCGTAATCCGCGTAATCTGCGTAAAGACTCCCCTTCCCCCTCTTTTTTCACCGATCCGCGTAAGAATATCTCCCATAAACAGTTGTCTTGGGTGCATACTAGAACTAATGCGCCTCGGAGACGGCGAAGTGTCGTTGTTTCCGGGGCGCGTCACATTAAACTCGAACTCGAAGTTCGAAAACAGGAGACGATAGTGGCTACACCGAATTACGCTTTTTTCCGGGGCCGCATCGTTCCTTACAGCGAAGCAACAGTCGGAGTTCTCGCACATTCCCTCAATTATGGGACGGGAGTGTTCGGGGGGCTTCGGGGCTATTGGAACGATGACGAACAGCAGACTTTTGTTTTCCGTCCGGAGGACCATTACCGGAGGTTCCTACAGTCTGCGAACATGCTATGCATGGAACTTCCTTACACGCTGCAGGATCTAGCCGACGTTACGTTGGAACTACTGCGGAAGGAAGGCCATCGCGAGGATTGCTACATCCGCCCCCTCGCGTTCTACCCGGAACCGATAATTGGTGTAAAGCTACACGACATGATTCCCGAGCTATCGATCGTGTCTATTCCATTCGGCCTGTACGTTGAGAACGACAAGGGCGCTCATGTGACGGTCTCGTCCTGGCGTCGTGTGGACGACAATTCCATGCCGGCACGGGGGAAGATTGCCGGGGCGTATGTGAATTCGGCGTTCGTCAAGACAGATGCCGAACGGTCAGGCTTTGACGAGGCGATCGTCTTGAACGCTGACGGTCATATTTCAGAAGGTTCGGCGGCGAACGTGTTCCTGGTCCGGAACGGTGCCGTGTTGACTCCACCCGTGACCGATAACATTCTGGAAGGAATTGTCCGTCGGACGATGATCCAGCTGCTCCGAGAGGACCTCGGTGTGGAAGTGATCGAGCGTTCGATCGATCGAACTGAACTCTACATCGCCGATGAAGCTTTTTTCAGCGGTACGGGTGTGCAGTTGACGGCAATAACGAAGGTCGATCACCGGCCGATCGGTTCCGGAGAGATGGGCCCGGTCACGGCCCGGCTGCGGGATCTGTTCTTCAGGGTCGTTCGGGGTCGGGAGGAGAAGTACCGTCATTGGTGCACTCCCGTGTTTGCGCCTGATCGAGCGGTTGCTACCTGACCCGAAAGTCGAGACAGTTGAAAAAAGCCCGGAGGGTTTCCTCCGGGCTTTTTCTGTCCTGGGCAATTCAACGTGGCGCTTGTCGTCTGTTCGCCGGTGCCGGGACGGTATCAGGCGATCGCAGCTTCTGCCGTCGGGATCTGGAAGTTGCAGGGCGTGCATCCCCGTTTCGCAAACTCAGTCACACGCCCGGCCTGGCTGGCCGCCACCAGATATACGGTCTTCTTCAGGTCGTAGACATGGATGTAGAAACATCCGTCTTCCAGTCGAACCTCGTAGAAATTGTCCCGAGCACCATCACCTAGTGCGACGAGCCCTTCTGACAGCGCCTTGCTGAGGTACGCCACATGAGGTTCGAGCGCCCCATTCAACGAGATAACTCTGTAATCAGCCTTTAATCTTGTCTTCTTCGTGCGCTTCATGAGTCTGTCCGTCCTGTTTTAAAATCGTCGTTGTTGTCTCCTATGAGACGTTTGCACAGGCAGATCGTTAACAACAATTTGCAGAAGTTCGAGGTCAGGACTTGCGGGTCTGGTCGGCGACCGCCTGTGCGGCCCGTTCGACTGCTTCGGGGTCGCCGAGGTAGAAACTGCGGATAGGTGTCAGGTCGTCGTTGAGTTCATAAACCAGAGGAATGCCGGTGGGTATGTTGTAGCCGACGATATCTTGATCGGAAACTTTATCCAGATACTTGACCAGTGCACGCAGGCTGTTGCCATGCGAAGCAATGAGGACGCGCTTTCCGCCCGACACCTCGGGTGCGATCGTCTGGTGCCAGTAGGGAAGGACCCGCTCGACGGTGATCTTCAGGCTTTCGGTCAAGGGGATCTCGTCGTCGGAAAGCCCGGCGTACCGGGGATCCCTGCGCGGACTTCGCGCGTCGTCCGGCGTTAACGCAGGAGGCGGTATGTCATAGCTGCGACGCCAGATGTGGACTTGCTCGGAGCCGTGTTCTTCGACCGTCTCGAGTTTGTTCGCACCTTGCAGGCTCCCGTAGTGACGTTCGTTCATCCGCCACGATCGATGCACGGGGATCCACATCCGATCCATTTCCTCGAGGGCCAGCCACAGTGTCTTGATAGCGCGTTTGAGAACCGACGTGAACGCCAGATCGAACTCGTATCCAGCCTCTCGTAGAGCCCGGCCACCCTGTCGCGCTTCTCCGACCCCTTTTTCGGTCAGCCCGACGTCCGTCCATCCGGTGAACCGGTTCTCCTCATTCCAGGTGCTCTGCCCGTGCCGTAATAGGACTAATGTCTTCATGGTTTCAAGCGTGTAATCATCAGCGTGTAGCGGTCAGCGAGCAGCGGGTAGCTCCGGACCCGGAACATGCGTTCGACCCATCTGCGTAATTTGCGTAAAGACTCCGTTTCTAGCTGCCCGCTATTCGCTACCTGCTCTCAGCTATTTTACCATCCCTCTCCTCCAACACCCGGACCTCTTCTGGCCGGTTTTTGCGCAAAACTAAAATATGGGAAAGCTTCGGTTCATTCATGCTGCCGACTTGCATCTGGACAGCCCGTTCAGAGGGTTGGCTGAGACTTCCACCGCGCTACGTGACCGTCTCCAGTCTGCGACTTTTCAGGCGCTGGATCGAATCGTCACGCATGCGATCGATTCAACGTCGGATTTCGTCCTCCTGGCCGGCGATCTGTATGATTCGCGCGACAGAAGCCTGCGGGCCCTTGTGGAATTTCGCCGTCAGATGGAGCGACTGGAAGAGCGCGACATCGGCGCCTACGTCGTTCACGGCAACCATGACCCGCTCAATGGTTGGGGCAGCCAGTTCAAGATGCCATCGAACGTATTGACGTTCGATGGCGACGTAGCCGCACAGCCCGTGATCCGCGATGGAAGGGAGGTTGCGCGCATCACGGGAATCAGCTACACGAAGGAACGGGTGACGGACAACCTCGCACGATCGTTCCAGCGGACTCTGGGTGACGTCTATTCGATCGCTCTCCTGCATGCCAACATCGGACATCAGTCCGGACATTCCGACTACGCTCCGGCGCCGATGGCGGACCTGGTTCGGGCCGGGTTCGACTACTGGGCGTTGGGACATGTGCATACGCGGGCGGTCCTGTCCTCCTCCCCACCGATCGTTTACCCCGGAAACCCCCAGGGGCGACATGCTCGAGAAACCGGTCCCCGCGGCTGTTTCCAGGTCGATGTCGATGACCGGGGAACCACCCGCCTGAAATTCATTGAGACTGATGTTGTCCGATGGTCGAGGCTTGAACTGTCCATCCGGGACCACTCGCGCATGGAGAGCCTGATTGACGGTTTGCAGGACAACGCCCGCAGGATAGCAGCCGAATTCGACGGCCCCACCGTCCTGCGATGCCGCCTGGTCGGAAACGGTCCATTGCATGCCGACCTTCAACGCGAGGGGATGAACGAGGAACTGCAGCATCAGTTGCAGGACCTTGTGGATGTCGAATCGCTGCGGATTTCGACGGGTTCCGAGATCGACCGTACCGGATTGAAATCGGAACCGATCGTCAGCGATTTTCTCAGCCTCATCGAGCGGGCCCAGAAGGATCCCGCCTTTCGAGACCAACTGGCCGAGAGTCTTTCTCCCCTGTTTCGGAAGCGAGAATTGTTTACGCCCGACGCGGCTCGTGTTGGGGAATGGATCGAGAAAGCAGGCGCGCTCGGCGTCGACCTGTTGCTTGAAAAATGAAGATTTCAGAGATCTATGTTGATGGTTTTGGCGTGTGGCACGACCGCGCCTGGACGGGACTTTCCGACGGGATCAATGTGTTTCACGGCCCCAACGAAGCCGGAAAGACGACGCTGATGAGCTTCATCCGTTCGATCCTTTTTGGTTTCGAACGCAGGTCGCATTCAAAACGATACGAACCGCAGAAGGGCGGGAAACACGGCGGCTCACTTTCTGTGACGGTGGCCGCCGGCGAAATCCGAGTCGAGCGCAAGGCAGGCCGGCACGTTCGTGGTGCCGTCAAGGTCCATCACCGGGATGGGACCGGCGACGAGCAGATGCTGGAAGGTGTTCTGGGCGGCACCACAAGAACCCTCTACCACAACGTGTTCGCGTTCGGCCTGGAGGAACTCGAACATCTCCGGAGCTTGCAGGAAAGCGAAGTCGCGTCGCACATCTCCGGAGCCGGGCTTGGTGTGGGTGCGACCCGGTGGAGCCGGGTCCACAAGGATCTGGAGGAACGTCGCGGCAAGCTGTTTCTGCCTCGGGGGCAGAACAGCACGATCAATCGCGCGCTGAAGGAACTGGAGACAGTTCGCGACGAATTGGATCGTACCGAGCACGGGCCGGAGGAGTACGTTGCCGCCCATGAAGAACGTCTTCGCGTGGAGACCCGGATCAAAGAACTGGAAGTCTCCGTTGGGGCACTGACGAAGCGGGTGGATCACTACGAGAAACTGCGGAAAACATTACCGCACCGGGAACGGCGTGCGGCAATCGAATCCCAGCTCGAGAATCTGGAAGCCGTCGATCGATTTCCCGAGGGTGGGGTCGAGCGTTTGAATCTCCTCCTGCATCAGCGCCGCCAACTTGAATCGGACCTTCGGAAACGAAGTGAAGATATCGAAGCAAAGCGGACGAAGCGGGTTGAACTGGCGACGCTTTACACCCCTCAGGAACTCATCCGTCGCAGTCGTGGGGTCGAATCGCTTCGGACACTGTTGCCACGCCAGGATTCGGCGGGAGAGATCGTTGACGCGTCGATCGCGAAACGTGACGCTGTTTCGGGAGAGTGTGATCTTATTCAGGCTACCAGTGATTCCGCGCGACCGCCGTCCGGTATCGCGATGGCGATCTTCATGATCCTTGTGAGTATGGGCGCTACGGGCCTGTTGGTGTTGGGGCACATTGTTCCTGGTGGCGTAGTAGTCGCCGTGATGGCCGGTCTGGCCTACTGGTATCATCTTCGCAGACGTCATGCCCAGCGTCTTCTGGATGATCTGGAGTCCGGTCGGGAACGCCTCCGTGAGGCGGAGGGCCAACTCCACAAAGCCCGGGAACAAAAAGACAGGATTCGTTCCGCGATTGAAAGCCACGTCGGGCGAAGCGATTTCTCGATCGCCGATCTGGACAGAGAAGACATAAAGGTTCAGCAATTGACTTCGATGGCCGACGAGATCCGATCGATCGATAATGCTCTCTCTCTGGAGGAACAGCAACGAAGCCGAAGCAACGGGCAGATTCGGGAAAACGAAGGTGGAATATGTTCCTTGCTTGAAGAAGGCGGAGCGGCAACCGAAGACGAATTCTTCAGACTTGCCGAGCTCTTCAGGCAACGGCGGGAGCTTCTGGGGGAGTTGGACCGGACCCCGTCGGCCCAGGTCGAAGCTGAGCCCGGGTGGGACAAGATCGACACCGTTGATGACGAGGCCTATGCCGAGTCGGTAGCTGCCCTGGCTGTGGCGAAAGGCCAGCTGGCTGAAGCAGGCCGCGAAAGCGGACGGCTCGAAGAGCGGATTGTTTCGTTGGGCCGCAACGAAGAGCGGTCCAATTCCAGACTTCGTCAGGAGTCCATCCTTGCCAGAATTGACGAAGCATCGGAGAAGTGGGCGGTCCTCACGTTATGCCGAACCCTGCTGGACGAAACACGAAAGATCTACGAGACCGAACGACAGCCCGACGTGCTGCACCATGCTTCCGACTTCTTTGCCCGGATGTCCGAAGGGCGATACGTTCGGGTGATTGCACCACTGGACTCCGCAGACATCCTGGTCGAGAGGTCCGATGGAACTCGTGTCAGTCCCGAAAACCTGAGCCGTGGTGCCGCCGAACAACTGTACCTGGCGATGCGGCTGGCGCTGGTCCGAGAGTATTCCCAGCATGTCGAACCCCTGCCGGTGATCTTCGATGACATCTTCGTGAATTTTGATCCTCAACGTACCCGCCATTCCATCGATGCCGTCCGCGATTTGTCCAAGACCCACCAGATCCTGCTTTTTACGTGTCACCCACACCTGCTCGAGCTTGTCGAGGAAATTGTGCCCGACGCACAGGTCTTTCAATTACAATAGCTTCTGTGGATTTTAAGGACATTCGTGCGCTTCGGAGGTTTTCTCACGAGAAGATGCAGAAGGTTGCTCTTTTTGATTCCGACAAGTACTTCTGCGACCTGTACTGCCTCGAGCCCGGGCAGGAGCAGCGAATCCATCGGCATGCCGAATCCGACAAGATTTACTACGTACTCGAGGGAGACGGCCTGTTCCATATCGCCGGCGAGGAACGCCTGTGTCGCGATGGTGAAGCCGTCATCGCGCGGCCGAATGAGGATCATGGAGTTCGAAACCAGAGTGAAAACAATCTGGTATTGCTTGTGTTCATGACCCCCCGACCATAAAATCCAGTCTCCACAATATGCACTCCTTCTACGTGTGCCCACTCGAACGAGTCTGGTGGGGAGGTTGAAGATGGGAAGAAATGCACAATTAATCCGACAGTGGGCGATTCTCAAGCAGATCGAGAGCACACGCTGGAGTACGATCCCGGACATGGCCATCCGGCATGAGGTTTCGACAAAGACGATTCGTCGCGACCTGGCGGCGTTGATGGAGGCCGGCTTCCCTCTCTATGACGAGCGTTATGAGGGAAAGGTCTACTGGCGCCTGGCCGAAGAATACAAAGGCCTGCCGCTTGCAAATCTGTCCCTTTCCGAACTTGCAGCACTGTACTTCAGCCGGAACCTGGTCAGCGCGCTGTCTGCACCCCCCTATTCCAGTGACATCGATTCGGCCTTCAAGAAGATCGAAGGTGCGTTGCCAGAAAAAAACATCATGTTTTTCGACACCCTGGATTCGATCATTGCTGTCCGTGCCGACGCGCCGAAGGATCTGGAAGAACACAAGCAGACGATCCGGACATTGATGGATGCGATCGGAGAGGACTTTAGGATTCGCATGGAGTACTACTCCGTCCACAGCCAGATGCAGAAAACCTACACGGTGCATCCATACAGGCTGATGCATTTCCGTGGCGGATTGTACCTGTTCGGGTATGTGGAGGAGTACAAGCAGATTCGGACCTTCGCTATCGAGAGAATCGAGGAACTGGACAAGCTTGCCGATCATTTCGAAAAACCGGCGGACTTCTCAGTCGAGAGCTACCTCGAGTCGGCGTTTGGCCTCGTTAAAGAAGACCCGTTCGATGTGGAGATACTCTTCAAGGCCGACATCTCACAGTATGTTCGGTCCCGAGCGTGGCATCCTTCACAGAAAGTACGCGATGTGGGTGATGGCGAAATCGTGATGAGCCTGCATGTCGGAGGTGAATTCGAACTGGAGTCCTGGATACTGAGCTTTGGTTCCTCTGCGGTAGTTCTTTCTCCCGATCGTCTCCGACGCAAAATCAAATCTGACCTGGCCAGTATGCTCGACAGCTATCGCGTTGAAGTTGCCGTAGCACCAGCTGGCGGAAAGAAGTCAAAGAAGAACCCCCGGAAAGCCCAGGCCGTCAAACGCTGAGGTTGAATGGCGAGTCGGTCGGAAATGTCCCTTCTTAAAGCACTAAACGATCCGAAGCAACCCCTTTCAAACGTCGAGTGGTGCCCGCCACAGATGGACATGTCTTTGGAGCGGAGCCTCGATGCCTGGATCGACAGCAATCATTTCATCCGGAAGGTCACATCTCTCGAGCGTTTTGTCTTCATGACGGACGGTTCGACCGGGCGTCGCGAGGAACAGAACCTGCGCCACGTCATAATCAATCTCGGCAACGACGCCGACCATTCCCTGATTGTTCCGATCCTGACCGCCAAACATCCGTTGGAATACTGTCTCGAGTTCGCGGAAAGAGCGTATGCCATCGGATTTCGCTCGCTGGTGGTACTGGGCGGTGATCGTTCCGACGTCGTGCCCCGTTGTGTCGAACATGCCTACCAGTTGCGAAAAATGATCCGCGATCGTGTGCCTGGCTTGACGTTGGGAGGCTGGGCGAACCCACACGGCGGCATCAAACAGGTCGAGTTCATGGTGGATCCGGAGTATTCCGCCGATTTCTACCTGGCCCAGATCGTTTCACACTACCAGACAGAGGGACTCGATAAGTTCCTGGACGAATGTGCGGCGAGGGGTGTACAAATACCCGGCGTGTTTGGTGTCTTCTATTACCGTAGCGCAAACCCGAAGACGCTGGACGTACTGAAGACATTCTTCCCGGTGCCGGTCGACGAGCTGAAGGCGGATTTCGATCGCGGTTCCGGTGCTGAAGAGATCTGTTCCCAGAGCATCAAAGCGCTGTTGCGGCGTGGAATAAAGAACATTTATGTCAGCAACCTTCCGAACACGGATGTGGAAGGAAGGCTTGGCCGCATCGAAGCTCTGGTATCGAACCGCGCATCATAGAGGGAACATCATGTGGTACGAAAACATCCTGGAGATTATAGGTAACACCCCGTTGGTTCGATTGAACGGCGTTGCCCGCGGACTCAAACCGACGATCCTGGCGAAGTTGGAGTACATGAATCCGGGAGGAAGCGTCAAGGACCGCATCGGACTCAAGATGCTCGAGGATGCCGAAACATCTGGCCAGGTCAGTCCCGGAGGTACCTTGATCGAAGGAACGTCCGGTAACACGGGCATGGGATTGGCGCTGGCGGCAGCAGTCAAGGGATATTCGTGCATTTTTACGATGCCCGACAAGATGAGTCAGGAAAAGATCGACAGCCTGCGCGCACTCGGCGCGGAAGTGATTGTCACACCCACGCAGGTCGATCACCACGATCCGAGAAGCTATCACTCAGTAGCGCTACGCCTGAACAGTGAAATTCCCAACAGTCTCTTTCCGAATCAGTATGAAAACATGTCCAACAGCCAGGCCCATTACGAAACGACGGGACCTGAAATCTGGGAACAGACCGAAGGGAAGGTGACGCACGTCGTGATCGGTGTCGGCACGGGCGGAACGATCAGTGGCACCGCCCGGTTTCTCAAGGAAAAGAACCCGGACATTCGCGTGATCGGTGTGGATCCGGTCGGTTCTATTTTTGCCGGTATGTTCAAGACCGGCGAACGGCCCGACCCCCAGCCGTACAAAGTTGAGGGTATCGGGCAGGATGAGAAACCCGCGAACGTGGACTTTTCCGTCATCGATGAACTGTACGAAGTCTCCGACAAGGATTCGTTCCTGATGACCCGGAAACTGGCTCGTTCCGAAGGGATGTTTGCGGGAGGGTCGTCCGGGTCTGCGGTGCATATTGCATTGATGTGTGCCAGCAAGCTTGGAGAAGACGACCTGATGGTCGTCATCATTCCCGACTCGGGAACCCGTTATCTGAGCAAGATCTACGACGACAACTGGATGCGGGAGAATCAGTATCTGGAGCCGGCCTTGAACGTCCCCGCCAGCGAGGTACTTCAAGACAGGGTACGCCGCTCGGAGACGATCTTTTCCATACCCCTTGCGACACCGATTGATGTAGCCGTCAACCTGATGAAGGAGCACGATATTTCGCAGTTGCCTATCATCGAGGATGGCGCCGTGGTCGGCAGCATCAGTGAAGCGCGCATCCTGGAAATTCTCGTGGCCAATCCCGCGGCCAAGGCCAAGCCGGTGGCCGAATATATGGAAGCGCCGTTCCCGGTCCTGCCTTCGGACGCCTCGATCAACATGGTCGCCGAGCACATGAAGAACGATACGACCGCAGTGCTCGTACAAGTCGGCAAGAGTTTTGACATCATCACGAAGTCCGATCTGATTCTGTTTCTCACCAGGATCCAGACCAGCTGACAGATGTTAGCTGTTAGCTTGCAGCGAGCAGCTTTCGGACTCCGATCTGCGTAATCCGCCTAATCTGCGTAATCCGCGTAAAGAGTTCGGACCGTCCCATCCTCATCTGCGCAAACCGCGTAAAGTGGAGTCAGGCTGTCGGAAAACGACGGGGAGTTGCCGATTTGGCTTTGGGACTTCCGGTCTCAAGGGAATGGCGGAAACGAGCCCTTGCCTGCACCGGACCCTGATAACGGATCTCATTAGTCAGGCTGGGAAACCAGTCCAGCACCACGCCGTCGCTTGATCGGAACTCGTATCCGTGGGCGATGACCGACCAGGCGCCCCTGTGTCCGGATTTTTTCACAAGCCCCTTCAGGGCGTCGAGACTGCCGAAGAAGGTGTCCATCTGTCCCTCCCTTACCGGAAGTCGAATCCCCCCTCATTGAAGAAGGAGGATCGCGATTTGCAGGTATTAGGCTGTTTATAGCTTAAGGCCCTCTCCAGGTCAAACAATTCCGTGCGGCATCGTAGGCTTTATTCTTACGATGAAATCCGATGTAAGGCGGGGTGATCTTAGTGGATACCGAACCGGTCGCCTGTTCGCGGCCTGGTCAGAACGTGTGTGGTAGACTCTGGCCCGTCGATTTTGGGAGGATTCCATAAAGAATGATTGGGTTTATCGCGCACAACAAAGACGATCTGGTGGGTGTTGCCGTCCGTGATCTTGATAGCGGTCAGGAGGTCGAGGGCTGGTGCATGGAAGATGATTCCACTCTGTCGGTCAGAGCTGCCCAGGACGTACCGCTCGGCCACAAGATCGCCCTCCGCGAATGTGGGGAAGGTGATCGAATCATCAAATATGGTGTGAGTATCGGGCTGGCAACGGCCGGAATCGGAGTCGGAGATCATGTCCACACGCACAATATCAGGAGCGCGAGGTGGCAGGTATGAGCTTACCGGAGTTCATGGGGTACCGGCGTGAGAACGGGCGGGTCGGAATTCGCAACCACGTCATCATTCTGCCGCTCGATGACCTGTCGAATGCTGCATGCGAGGCGGTTGCCGCACACATACAGGGTACGATGGCGCTGCCTCACCCTTACGGGCGACTCCAGTTCGGTGAAGATCTGGAGCTGTTCTTCGATACCCTGATCGGGACCGGTGCGAACCCGAATGTGGCAGCTTCGGTCGTGATCGGGATCGAACCGAACTGGACCGCGCGGATCGTAGATGGAATCGCCAGGACGGGCAAGCCCGTGGCCGGTTTTTCCATCGAGCGGAACGGGGATCTGAAGGCGGTCGAAATGGCTTCCCGCAAGGCTCTGGAATTTGTCCAGTGGGCCTCGGAATTGAAACGAACGAAGTGCACGTTCGCCGACCTGACCGTGTCGATGAAGTGCGGCGAGTCCGACACGACATCCGGGCTCGCGTCAAACCCGGCGGTGGGAAACGTTGTCGATCGCCTTGTCGATATGGAAACGACGGTCCTGTTCGGTGAGACGTCCGAAATCACGGGCGCTGAAGAGATCTGTCGGACGCGAGCGGCGACACCGGAAGTTGGCCAGGCTTTCTACGACACCTGGAATGCATACAACAGTTTCATCGAGGAACAGGGCGCCGATCTGCTCGGCTCCCAGCCGACGAAAGGAAATATCGCCGGCGGCCTGACGACGATTGAAGAGAAGGCCCTGGGCAACCTACAAAAGATCGGCAAGAAGGCCCGTTACGTGGGCGTCTTGAAACCGGCCGCCCCCGCCCCGGGCAAAGGCCTCTGGTTCATGGACACCTCGTCGGCCGCCGCCGAAGCCGTCACGCTTTGGGCCGCCGCCGGCTCCGTCGTCCATTTCTTCACAACCGGCCAGGGCAACATCATCGGTAATCCCATCATCCCGGTAATCAAGACGTCTGCGAACCCTATTACCGTGGAAACCATGAGCGAACACATAGACGTCGACATCACTGGAATACTCCGGCGTGACATGACCCTCGATGATGCCGGAGACGCCCTGATCGACATGTTGATACGCACGCTGAACGGCCGCCTGGTTGCCGCAGAGGCTCTGGGCCACCGGGAATTCGTCCTGACCAAGTTGTACCGGAGTGCGTAGGGGCCTGACTGTGACGTTCACGACAATCGAAACCGTCGTCATTTTCAACACGAAGACACGAAGGGCGCGGAGAACTGAAGATTATATTTCTCTCCGCGTTCCTCCGTGTTCCTTCGTGTTCTTCGTGTCTTCGTGTTGAAATACCGAATTTTCCGGTTCCCGTGTTGTCTCAGTTCAAGCTCCCCCCCTGGTCGGTAATCGGCCGGCACGTATGAGAACTAAAGTCTCTATCATCGGGGCCGGAAACGTCGGAGCCACAACCGCGCTGCGGTTGGCGGAGACCGGCCTCTTTGACGTGGCCTTGGTGGACGCCCTTGAAGGGATGCCGACGGGAAAGGCCCTGGACATGGAGCAGGCGGGTGCGATTGTGTTCTCGGATGCGATCGTTCAGGGTGATACAGATTACGGCATCACTGCAGATTCCGATATCGTGGTCGTCACGGCTGGGCTCCCCCGCCTGCCCGGGATGACGCGTGACGACCTTCTTCACAAGAACGCGGAGACCGTCGCCGGTTGTGTTCGGGCCGTCGTGGAGCGATCGTCGAACCCCATTTTGATCATCGTGACGAACCCCCTCGATGGCATGTGCCACGTTGCCCGTCAGGTGAGCGGTCTTGTTGCCAACCGTGTCATTGGGATGGCCGGGATTCTCGATTCCGCCCGCTTCCGAACGTTCATCGCCCGCGAACTGCGTGTATCGGTTCGGAACGTCGACGCGATCGTCCTGGGAGGCCATGGGGACACGATGGTCCCGCTTCCTCGCTTTTCGACCGTGAGCGGCGTGCCCATTACCGAACTGATGCCGGCCGAGCGAATCGAAGCCATCGTCAAGCGAACGCGCAATGGCGGAACCGAAATAGTCTCTCACCTCAAGAGCGGTGGAGCCTACTACGCTCCATCGGCGGCTATCGTCGAAATGGTCCGGGCCATCCACCGCGACGAGAACAAGATCCTGCCATGCTCCGCACTGATGGACGGTCAGTATGGCGTCGATGGTGTGTATCTTGGCGTTCCCTGTGTACTCGGTTCCCAGGGTCTGGTCCGTATCGTGCGACTCAACCTTTCAAATGACGAACTCGCAGCACTTCGACGTTCCGCCGAGGCCGTTCGAGAGTTGCGTGATCGAGTTTCCGACTATCGATGACGCGGTGAATACCCCCTCCAGGGTCCAGTCCTGTCCACCGATGTGTGACGATGGAGTGTGCGAGAGCCGTCGATCTGCAAATCCACCGACCATCTCTTCTTGCCCCTTCTCGAAGTCCACGCACCCCTGCTGCGTTGTGTCCATTGCAACGTTTTCGCCTATCACGACACGGTCAAACAACTCGCGAAAAGGCGTGTCTACCGGGTGGATGAGGAGGAAATCGTGGTTCCTTCGGGAGAAGAACCCTACTGGCGACGTGTGTGGTCGCGCTTTCGACAGGCTTTCGCACAGTAGGTACCCTTCCTCGCAGTCCACCTCCCTTCGTGTCCAAAGTCGTCACTAATTGCGGTCTTCGAAAGGTATCCAAGGCTTCGGTCAATCTCTACGGTAAACTAATTGATTACCTGTTCAATGGAGAACTGACCGAGGCATGAATCTATCTGCGACGATCCCGATAGAAGAGAGATACCTGGAGTTTCACGATCGCTATCCGGCTTTGAGTCTTGTCGGAAACACAAGAATGGTGGAGATCCTTTGTTTCAGGGAGGAGTTCCCGGGTGTCCGCGTTTTTGCGAAGGCCGAATTCGCCAATCCGGGCGGCAGTCTGAAGGATCGTCCTGTTCGCAGGATGTTGCTCGAAGCCATGCTGGCGGGTGAACTTGAGGGTGGTCGTGCTGTACTCGATTCCAGTTCGGGAAATGCCGGTATTGCCTACGCCATGATCGGCGCGATGATGAAGGTTCCGGTTCACATCGTTGTGCCGGGGAATGCGAGCAAGGAACGAAAGATGCGCATTCAGGCTCATGGCGCCACGCTCATTGAAACCGATCCGCTTGAGGGTTACGATGAGGCGCTTCGCGAATGCCACCGGATTGCGGCGTCCAACGCCGATCGTTTTTTCCATTGTGACCAGTATTCAAACGACAACAACTGGCAGGCCCACTATGACACGACGGCGGTGGAGATCCTGGAGCAGATGGGGGGTGGCATCACGCACTTCGTTTCCGGAATCGGAACCGGAGGGACACTTACGGGCGTCGGTCGCCGCCTGAAGAGAGAAGTGCCCGGTATCGAAATCGTTCAGATCGTGCCGGAGGACTTTCCCGGCATTGAAGGTCTGAAGCCCCTGGAATCTCCGGGCGACATCATCCCGAAGATTCTCGACACCAGCGTCGTCGACCACAAAGTCAATGTTTCGAGCGACGACTCCGCCCGGATGTGCTCCCTGCTCGCCCGGTACGGCCTGTTCGCCGGTCAGTCCTCGGGAGCCTACCTTCAAGGTGTCTATGAAATGGCACGCCGCATTGAAGAGGGCGTGATCGTCACCCTCCTGAACGACATCGGTGAACGCTACATGAGCACTGCTCTCTGGGAGTAACGCCGTGGTTGTGAAGAAGGGCAGGATTAGGATTCAACACGAAGACACGAAGACACGAAGACACGAAGAAAACGAAGGCCTTATTGGAGACAGCACAATAACGATTTCCTTCGTGGCCTTCGTGTCTTCGTGTTGAAATGCCGGCTGTTTCGGTCCGCCTTCATGTTTCCACCAGCTCGTATCTACCGTACTTGAAGGCTGTAGTTCCGATATAGCTCGGAGCTGATGATCTTGATGCTGGCTGCGACGGGTACCGCGATCAACAGTCCCAGGACACCAAGTATCTCCCCTCCTATGAGAAGAACCAGGATGACCGTGAGCGGGTGCAGGTCCACGTTTTGCGACAGCACCACCGGGGCGAAGACGACGTTGTCCAGCAGTTGAGCAATCCCGACGCCGGCAGCCAGAGCCACGATTGAGGAGATCGGAAAGCCCAGGCCGAGGTAGAGAAGAGCACCGAACGCGAGTCCCATCAGGGGGCCCAGATATGGGATCAGGTTCGTGACGCCTATGACGACCGCGATCAGCAGAATAAACGGCTGCGGGACCCAGATCGCCAATATGCCCATGGTCACCAACATCGCCAGCCCCACCAGGATCGATTCGATACAGCGCCCCTGAAATATCCCCCGACCTGTCGGTCGACCTGGTGCATCATCATCAGGCTCATTTCAAAGTAACGGTTCGGAACCATACCAACGAGGCGCCGCCTTAGCTTCCTGCCGTCCCGGACCATAAAGAACGCAATCAATGGTACGAGCAAGAGGTTGATCGTGACACTGCCGACGAGCGATGGGAGGCTGTTGAAGAAGCGCACGACGAAGGAAGTGCCGCGATTGGTTATCTCGCCCGCAATGTCGAACGATTCCACCGCCGGCAGGCGGTTCTTGATCCACTGTTCGATTTCTCTCAGTTGGGTCTCCAGACGAGCCGTGAATTCGGAGTCGGCGCCTTCGGGCGGCGCGGCGATGACGGATTGAAACTCTTCGGGATCCTCCAGGCTCAACCAGCTGGGGATAAAGGTTAGAAACGTGCTCAAGGCCAGCACGGTTCCGGCAAGGAGAAGGAGAAATGCGGTTGCTGCACTGAGATTTCTCCGCTGTAGCTGAATGACTGCGGGTTCGAATACGTAAACGAGAAACAGGGCAGCAATGAACGGTACCAGAAGAATTCTAGCTGCAAAGAATGCAAGGACCAGGGCGAGGACCAGGCCACCGAACAACATGAAACGGGTCGTGTAGCCGCTCGAGACGTTGTTCATGTTGACCGAATTTCCCAGATCTTGCGGAGTTGGTCGTTCGTGAAACGGAGCCTTTCGGCGAGCGTCTTTGACAGGCCAAGAGTGATCTTCGCTCCCATCGCCGGATGCAGATCCATGATTTCCAGCAGGTCGGGATGGAAAAAACCGATGAGATCTGAACGCTCACGCGCCCTGGCTGTGGCTGAACGTTCAGGGTCTCCCAGCAGCGCCATTTCGCCGAAGAAATCTCCGGACTCAAGCTGGGCCAGGTAGAGCGGCTCGTCAGAAGCGTGGTTGAGGAGGATGTCGACGCCTCCCGATTGAATCACGTACATGCCGGCGCCTGGTTCGCTTTCCATGAAAATGACCTCTTCGGGCTGGTATGTCCGTGTGTGCACGATGTCGGTCAGGATTTGGAGCTCTCGGTCCGCGAGATCGCGGAAAATCGGAACCCGTCGGAGGATCTCCTTGAGGCCTTCTTCGTTCTGGCCGATCCTGAAAATGTTGGCCCAGATTCCATCGGTTCGCATGGTGAAGGAATGTACTGCACGAGCGGCGGAATTTCAATTTCAGATTTCGAGGCACTGAGGTGCGCCCGGGACAAAGTGTTTGACCGGGAGCATCCGCCTGCCTTAACGTGAGCGTCATCATGAAAGCCATTCGCGTGCACGAACATGGAGGGCCCGAGGTCCTGAAATACGAGGAAGTATCGACCCCAGCGCCCGGTTCAGGGGAAGCGCTGGTCCGAACCGAGGCGATCGGCGTGAACTTCATCGACGTCTATCATCGAACTGGCCTTTATCCGACCGAACCGCCCCTGACCCCCGGTATGGAAGCGGCCGGAACCGTTGAGGCCGTGGGATCTGGCGTCGACGAGATCCAGGTGGGAGATCGGGTGGCATACGCGATGACGCCGGGTTCCTATTCCGAACTCCCGCTGGTTCCGTCCTGGAAACTGGTCCGATTGCCCGAGAACATGGATTCCAGGTCCGGAGCGGCAATCATGCTCCAGGGTATGACCGCGCACTACCTGAGCCACAGTACCTACCCGCTGAGGGCGGGGGACACTGCCCTGGTCCATGCGGCTGCCGGTGGTGTGGGCCTGCTGTTGATTCAGATGGCAAAGAAAATTGGGGCAACCGTGTACGGAACCGTGTCCACCGGAGAGAAGGCGGCACTGGCCCGAGCAGCCGGGGCAGACGAGATCATCCTGTACACGGAACAGAATTTCGAGACCGAGGTGCGACGGCTGACTGACGGACAGGGTGTCCAGGTTGTCTATGATTCTGTAGGACAGGCTACTTTCGAGGGCAGTCTGAACTGCCTCAGACCGCGCGGATATATGGTTTCCTTCGGACTGTAGCCCGTCAGAACATTTCAGACAGAGATCCCTAAAAAACTAAGAGACACTTTTCTGATCAGAACGATCTGAAGGAGGATCGAATGGGAAAGAAAGTGTCGGCCGAAGACCGAGTGCGAGAGATACG
>PVBE011458033.1_pt1 | contig 25733 bp, 25 predicted proteins | sample 1631181 | NCBI WGS metagenome assembly PVBE01 (sample SAMN08397723, study PRJNA350692) | Marine metagenome, whole genome shotgun sequencing project. | isolation source: water | place: Pacific Ocean | collected 2012-04 | reverse complement strand
TTGCTCGGATCCGTGAGCGCTCCGCACGGACACGGATTCATCGCTGCAACAAGCATAAACCGTGCCGGAAACTGGAGCGTACCAGCGGCGCGCGAAATGGTGACTATGCCATCTTCGAGCGGCTGGCGAAGATTTTCAATCGTCTGCCTTGAGAATTCGGGGAATTCATCGAGGAAAAGAATACCGCGATGTGCAAGTGAAATTTCTCCCGGTTTTGGCCACGTCCCTCCGCCGATGAGCGCGACACTTGAACTCGAGTGGTGCGGCGAGCGAAACGGACGTTCGTTTACAAGCGGATTCTTCGGGTCGCTCAGGCCGGCGATAGATTGAATCTTTGTTACCTCGAGCGCCTCTGAAAGTTCAAGCGGCGGAAGGATGCTCGGCGCGGCTTTTGCGAGCATGGTTTTCCCTGACCCGGGTGGACCGGTCAAGAGAATGTTATGTCCACCGGCTGCGGCGATTTCGACGGCGCGCTTCGCGTATTCTTGTCCCTTCACGTGCTTCATGTCGAGCATGAAGCGTCGCTGCTTCGCCTTTGGCGCAGCGCGGATGTATTCAGGAAGGGCCTTTCGGTCTAGGTAGTACTTCGCAAGCTCTCTGAGCGATCGCATCGGATGAATTTTGAGCCCCGCGACGAGCCCTGCCTCGGCCGCATTCTGGGGTGCAAGGACCACGCGGTCGAACCCATCTTCCTTAGCGCGCATGGCAGCAAGGAGTGCCCCTTTGATCGGTCGGATCTCTCCCCCGAGGGCGAGCTCTCCGATAAAAACAGCCTGATCGATTTGCGCTTGCCTCGGAAGAAGGCCGGTTGCGAGTAGGAGGCTCACCGCAATCGGTAAATCATATGACGGCCCCTGCTTTTTTAGGTCTGCAGGTGCGAGATTGATGGTGATGCGCGTGCGCGGGAATGTGAACCCGCTATTTTTCATGGCGGATCGTACGCGATCGCGCGCTTCTGACACGGCGGCATCAGGGAGACCGACCACCTTAAAGGAGGGAAGGCCCGAGGCGACGTCAGCTTCAACGGTCACGAGACTCGTTTCGAGGCCAATGTGCGCCGAGGAGTGTACAAAATAAGAACCCATACATCATGTATGGGGAATGGTATGTGCAGCGGAAATTGCTGCGTTCAATTTTTACGTTTTCGGAAAGAGGTGTTTCGACTATACCACAGAATTGCTGCCGTACCAAATAAGATGAGGACATCTGCGAGGTTGATGGCCGAGCGCTCGAAAAGAATGATGTAGTCAGTTGTGAAGCCGTTTGTAATTCGGTCGATCATGTTACCGAGGGCCCCGGCAATGATCATGACGCTAAAGGCACTGATTCGTGCACTCTTCGGCCAGGCGCTCCAGGCATAGCGCGCGAGGACGATACATACAAGGATCGTGAATGCCACGATGATCGAGAGGGGAAGGGGGATATCGAATGCTATTCCGGGGTTTTTGTGTAGAGCAAAGTCGATCGGCCACCTTAAAACCCCCCCATCCTCGGGGAGGCTTGAAATGGCGAAGCTTTTTAAAATGCTGTCCATGGCCGCGATGGCCACGGAGATGATCATGATTGTTTTCGCACGCGTGAGGTTCACACCTCTTGCGTGAGGGTTTTTTTGCATGCGATGCAGGATGTAGATGTTGAGCGTGCGCGCAGGCGTGCTTCGGCAATTTCAGACTGACAGTACTTACACGTTCCGTATGACTTGTCTTTGACGCGCTTCAAGCTGTTTGTGACGTCTCGCAAAGCCTTTTCGAGCTCTGACTCGAGTGAGAGGTTGTTGCTGTATGTTGCAACTTCCGTAGCATTCTCGTCTTCGTCGTCTCCGAAGTTTGGAAAGTCAGAGTCAAAGTCATCAGACTTCTTGTTACTTCGGTGCGCGAAACGCGAAAGCTCGCTCTCGAGCTTGGTTTTCTCTGAGAGAAGAAGTTCTTTCATTTCTTTGATGAAGGCAGGATCCATAAGATTTTCGATCATCTATTTCCACAATATGTCCATTGTATCGGAGAATCACCCGCAAAACAAGACTCGAATCAAGAAGAATACGAAGAATGTACGCAATGAGCTGATAATAGAGCAAATGAGTGTGTTTCTAGCAAAAAGAAAAGGAGCGCGGTGGCTCGCAGGCTATATATATAATCCTGGGCGGTTGCGCTCCCGAGAATGGATTGGGACACCGTTCTCAGGAGCTGGGTTTTGACGATTTCGTATGAAATCGGCAGGACTCAGCTCCTAATCGGCGTCAACCTTTCCATAAGGTTGTGACGTCTGCTCTACCATGATGTTGGCTTCCCTCTTTGTGAAAGATCGAATGCGAGGTATGCCGTGTTCTTCGTATATCCCCCCGAATAACGAACCATACAGTAAAGCAGTGAGACATTTCCCGAAGAGTGGGACTTCGAGAAATTTCCCCCAAGTCGAATCCTGCGTTTTGCAGGATGACCGGTGTTGTTTAAAGAACGACTACAAACGTATTATACTTTGATGAACACATATTGTCAACAAGTTTGAGTACCGTGTTTACTGAGGTTTTTGCACTTCGAACAAAAACTTTATCGGTTACATGTGGATAATTGTGGATAACTTTTGGATAAGATGTAGGTTATCCACAGGTAGTACATCAATTACCAACACAGCACGGTCTTTCGAGATGTGAAGGCGATTTCGCTAAAGAGTAAGGGGATTTGTAGTGATGGGGCAGTGTGCAGGGGTTTGTGATCGTTTCTGGCGCTCGCATGAATGAGCGCATCAATGTTGATGAAGCTGTGCGCACCTGAGTCGCATGAGCTACCAGAATTTTCTTCAGAGGTTAGCGAAATTTCTCGGTTTGAGAGGAGTATGCTAGATGGGGTGTGAGTGGCTCTGATCATATGCCCTGAGTCGTCCGTTACGGTAATGAGACTCACCTCTCCTTCTGTTTTTATTGTTGAATTGACTTCATCGTCTGAAAATCTTACTTCTTCTACGAGTGTGCCGTCTTCTGTTGTCGACACTAGCGTAGACAAATTAAATGGCTTGATCATTTCCTGAGTGATGCCAGCGAGTTCTTCAACCGAGATGTTCGAAGTAAGAATTGCTGCTTGAAATACAAAGCCAAAATCATCTTCCCCGTAAAGGAGCTCGATTCCGCTTTGCTCTGCCTGAGTAAATAACGGCCAGAGGTTGGCGTTTCCCTGGATGGGCGCGAAAAGTGATGTGATGAGCTGTTCATCCGGGCTGATGGCGATTCGGGCCCAAACATCGGTCGATTCTGGAGCATCTAGGGCAAATTGTGGCTTGATCGTTGTAATTCGGCGAATGGAGATGCCTGATCGGTGGATGTTCAGCCCTCGTGACCGCGATGCATGGTCCGTGAGCTCGGCATCAGTCCATGGAAGGACCGCATGAAGTCTGAAGTGTAGGCCTTCATCGATAACATCACCCGAAGAATCGCTAATCAAAGCGGAATTTTTGTTGGTATGTACCTCGAGGTTGAGGGATTCGGCAGCGAGGACGGTAGCTTCGTTCAGTTCATTGTCAATTGTGACGCCGATGACTCCCTCATTCCCAATGTGAAGGCTGAATGCGCTATCAGAAAGCTCGAGAATATCCTCAAACGTCCACGGCCCGCCTGGAAGCACGGGTTCGTTGCCGATGTTTTCCGAAATAAGCCGCGCAGTTTGAGGGGTTTTATAAATCCGTACGCTTGCAGTTGTTCCGGCTGGCCTGAGGCCGCTCGTGACATCGCGATATGTCCAAAATCGAAAAATGGCCCACAAGACGAGGAGGCTTATGAAGAGTCCGGCGGCGATGAAAGCGATTCGCATGATCCGATCAGAACTGCGCGAGGAGCCTTCGAGGGGGATGTTGAGTCGTGAGTGCATGACTTCTATTGTACCGAGATCGCTGCATCAGGGCGAATAGATAATGAAGAAGCCCCCGACCAGTGGTCGAGGGCGTTGAGGTGGTGGAGGTGACTAGTCCTCCATGATGCCGCGGATCTCGCCATAGGCGGCTACGACTGCGAAGCTCCGCTCCTCGTGGCGCAGTTGAACGCTCGCAAGAGGCGGATCGTGACGTGCCGTCTTGACGAGGTACTCGGCGACCCGGGTGAAGTCCGATGCGGGGCACGTGGGGATGTCTGTGCTAAGGGTCCATTCGCGCTCGAACTGGTCGCGCGGGATGACAAGACACGCCATGCCGCGCCCGATCAGTTCCTCGGCGAGGAGGCGGTACGCATGCTCGGGCTCCATCGTGAACGCTTCAGCCTGGTCCACGATGATCTGGCCGACCACGAATGTGGCTCGGTTTTCGGGGTGGTCGAGGACGAACCCCATGTACGGGCTTGGTCCGATGTCCTCCGGTGGGACTGGAGCCCCGAATGGGATGACGACCGTGTCGCCCTCTTTGGCCTGCGTGGTTGATCCTGTCAGGAACCAGTCGAGGAGTTCTCGTGCATGCACGATTTGTCCCTCCCTTTTTGATGAGGCGCCGCGGATCGCGACGTGTGAAAGTAGCACGATCGAGGCTTTTTGTCAACATCAAAACACCCGCCCTTCATCGAGAGCGGGTGTTTCTTTTTGCAATGATTACGGACGTCGCGGTGGGCGTCCTCCTCCGCTTCGACCTCCTCGGCCTCCGCGGGCTGGTGGGCGTCCTCCTCCGCTTCGTGGAGGCGACGTGTCAGCCTTTGCCTTCATCTCTTCGGTGTACGTGTTCCCTTCCGCTTGCTTCATTGAGAGGTTCACGCGTTTCATGTCGTCGATTTCTTTCACGACCACATTGACCTTGTCACCGAGCTTCACAATGTCTTCGACCTTGGCAACGCGCCATGGGGCGAGCTCCGAGATGTGGACCATTCCGTCCTTTCCGGGAAGGATGTTCACAAAGGCGCCGAAGTCCATGAGGCGGACGACTTCCCCGGTGAATTTTTCTCCGGCTTCAACTTCGCGGGTGAGGTTGTGGACCCATTCACGCGCAGCGTCTGCTGGTTCTTGTCCGATTGAGGTGATGAACACCGTACCGTCCTGCTCAATATCGATCGTCTCAACGCCGGTTTTTTCGATGATCTCGTTGATCATCTTTCCACCAGGACCAATCACGTCGCGGATCTTGTCTGGATTGATACTGATGCTGATAATGCGTGGCGCGTGCTCGGAAAGTTCCTTGCGCGGCTCTGCAATCACGGCGTCCATCTGGTCGAGAATCTGTCCGAGCGCTTTTGTTCCTGCCGCGAGCGCCTCGGTGATGATTTCGTGGGTGAGTCCCTGCGTTTTGGTATCCATCTGAATGGCAGTGAATCCATTTCGCGTTCCCGTTACCTTGAAATCCATCCCTCCTTCACCGTCTTCGATGTCCTGCAGGTCGGCGAGGACCTTGAAGTTGTCACCGTTTGATGCAAGACCGATCGCGATTCCGGCAACAGGTGAGGTGATCGGTACACCGGCGTCCATCAGCGAGAGCGTCGAGGCGCAGGTGGATGCCATCGAGCTAGAACCGTTCGAGCTCAGCACTTCTGAAACGAGGCGGATGGTGTACGGGAAGGTTTCTGCATCCGGAAGAACAGGCTCGAGTGCCTTTTCCGCGAGCGCCCCGTGACCAATGTCTCGTCGACTCGCTCCGCGCAGTGGCTTTGCTTCTCCAACCGAATATGGAGGGAAGTTGTAGTGGTGCATGTATCGCTTTTCGCCAGTGATTTCCATTCCATCGAGAATCTGTTTGTCTCCTGGGGATCCGAGCGTGGCGATGTTAAGCACTTGGGTGGTTCCGCGGGAGAAGTGACCGGATCCGTGAACGCGCGGGATCACACCGGCGTCGATCGTAAGCGTGCGAACCTCATCGAGCGCTCGGCCATCGATGCGCGTTCCGCTCTCGAGGATGATGCGCGACGCTTCGTCTTGCGTAAAATTGTAAATGAGACCAGTTGCGTACTTCACATCGTCCTCGCTGTATTCATCTCCGGCCATGTGCTCGGTGAGGCGCGCTTTGAGTTCGTTCTTCGCCTCGTTGATCGCCGTCTTACTCATCGCGGGGGTGTCGTAGCAGAGCTTCTTGTAGATTGGCTGCATGAATTCCACGGCCATCTTTTTGAGTTCTTCATGATGAACAACGAGCGCCTTGGCTTCATCGGTTTGAGGCTCAGCGAGCGTCATGTCTTTTTCTTTTCCAACCGCCTTCTGCACCTCTTCGATGAGCTTAATGACTGGCGCGAGGCTTTCACTTCCGCGTTTGAAGGCTTCCGCCATCACATCCTCAGCAACTTCGTTTGCGCGGGCTTCGATCATAATGGTCTTTTCGGTGGTTCCGGCAAGGTCGAGGTCGAAGTCAGCTTCCGCGCGCTGTTCGTAGGTTGGATTCACGATCCATTCCTCTCCGAGCTTACTGATGCGCGCCCCACCGATCGGTCCGTTCCAAGGAATGTCACTCATGTGAATGGCGCAACTCGCTCCGATGAGTCCGAGGATGTCTGGATCGATCTCGCCATCAAACGCGAGCATGCTGATGATCACCTGCACGTCCCTTTTGATGCGTTGATCAAAGAGTGGACGAATGGCGCGATCGATAAAGCGACCAACAAGAACGGCGTCGTCTGTTGGGCGGCCTTCGCGTTTGATGAAACGCGATCCTTTGATGCGTCCGGCAGCGTAAAGCTTCTCTTCGTAGTCCACCATGAGCGGGAAGTAGTTGAGTCCCGGTCGTTGGTAGGGGCTGACGACGGCAGTGGCGAGGAGAACGGTCTCTCCGCACTGCACAATGCAGCTTCCGTTTGCCGCTTGGGCGTACTTGCCCGTCTTAATGGTGATTTCTTTCCCTCCGACGGTGGCCTTGAATTCTTTCTGTGTCATAGAATTGTTTTTCGGCCTGGAGCGGGAGAGTTCGAGATTTTATCTCAAAGTCTCTGAGTCCCAGGCCAAATTAATTAGGTTAGGTTTTAGGAGAGAGCATCGATGTTTCGGTGCTCCCATCCTAGAATCGAACGTTTTAAAATGACAGTCTTCGCGAGCGGCTCTCTTCAACTTCCTCGACGGATTCGTCTGCGTCTGTCACGGGGACGATCTTACCTTTTGGGACATCGTTTTCCGCAGCCTTCTTTCGGCCGCCTTTTTTTGCAGCAGATTTTGGCGCCGTAGCCTTAGTTCCAGTCTTCTTCGGCGCTGCTTTTTCTTTTGCAGGTCCTCGACTCCCGCGGCTTGGAGCGGCGCCCGCGCCCGCGATCAGGAAGGTCTTCTTATCATCTGAGAAGTTTGTGTAGATGTCGGTTGCCGCAACGAGCGATCCGGAAGTTGATTCGCGGAACGACGCAACGTGGCAAACGCGTCCGCGGCTGCGCACGAAGTCTGCGAGCGGAACAAAGTCGCCATCGCCCGAAACGAGTACGACGGTGTCGAGCATGTCGAGCATGCGGATCACGTCGACCGCGATACCAACGTCCCAGTCGCCCTTCTTTCCACCACCGCTGTATTCAAGTAGCTCTTTCGATTTCACTTCAATCCCCTTTGCTCGCAGGGCATCGAAGAAGGCGGTCTCTTCCCCTCCTTTTGTTGAGATAGTGTAGGCAATGGCCCGGATGAGTTGCGCGTCGCCGACGGCGTGCTTCACGATGTTCGCAAAGTTCACTTTTCGACTGAAGAGATTACGCGCGCTGTAGTACATGTTTTGCACGTCGATGAAAACACCGACGCGGCGTGTTGAGGTAGATAGCATAGAAAGTAGAAAGTGTAGAATCACTCGCTAGCGCTCGTTTGTAGAAGGTGTAGAGCCATTTTCTGCAAAGGCCGTTAGGCCGGTTCTACATTTTCTACCAGTGAGCGGAGCGAACGATCTACGTTTATGAAATGCAGAAACCCGTCCGGTGAGACGGGTCTCATCAATTATACGGCTTGGGCTTGCTTCTTTGGGACGCGGAGCTTGAGGGTCTCAACGAGTTTTTCGAACGCTTTTCGATCTTCACGTTCCAGATACTTGAGGAGACGTCGGCGCTCCGTGACTTTTTTCACAAGACCACGACGGGAGCTAAAGTCCTTCTTATGCATGCGAAGGTGGGTCGTGAGCTCCTTCACTTCTGCCGTGAGGATCGCGATTTGCACTTGCGGCGATCCGGTATCGGCATCGTGGGTTTTGAACTTTTGAATGATGTTTTGCTTCTGTTTCTTTGAAAGCATATGAGCGCGTTTCTTGATTTCGTCCGATCATCTCAGCGCATCGGGCTCAATCGATGGGCCGTGGTGAACGGCTGTATTAACGTGTGTAATACTAGCTTAATCGGCGTTTTTTGTCAATCCAGCCTTCGCGAGCGAGCGGTGAATAGCAAGACGCCCCGGCCACAAGTGGTCGGGGCGCGAGATGCCTAGTCGGTTTCGCGCTGGGAACGAACCCATTGCTTGACCGTCCGGCGGTTGGTCTCTGGCCTGCGCTTCTTGCGGCGGCGCTTGATGTGTTTTTCGGTGCGGCCGGCCTTAATCCGATCTCCCTTGCGGGTGATGGAGTCGGTTCCGGCGTGCTCCGCCTCTTCCGCTCGCATTTCTGCGCTTGGTCGAGGGCCGCTTGGGCGCTTCGTGCGGTACTGGGCGAGCCGGGTGCGCTCCTCGGGGGAGCGTTTCTCCTGACAGGCTTTGCAGTCGCAGATCACGCTGTGCTCTGGTTCGTACGTGTCGTTGACGTCACCGAACGTCTCGTCGATTTCGCAGAATTGGCACGCACAAGGTGCAGGATAGAGACAGAGGAAGCCGTCCTCCGGGCGGGGAGCGGGATGCTCCAGCCTTTCATCGCTCATTGAACCTCCAAGTTCGAGCGCGAAAAGATCTGTTGAGCCGTTCACCTCCCGAATGGATTTGGTGGTTCATCTCCGTGGCCGGCTCAAGCCTTTGGAGATGCGAATTGATTGGCACACAAAAGGAGCATTGGATGCTCCTTTTGTGCATGCCGTTCAAAGGACCGAAACGGTTTCGATGCTTTGAACGACCGCCCAATCTGCAAAGCATCATGGGCGAACGGGGCACGCGAGCGTGCCAAGGCGTCGGTCACCTACCGACAGGGGTTGGGGGGGCTAGCCGCGCTCGATGGTGATGCGAGTGCGGGTGCCGTCGGGGCGACGGCGGATCACCACCTGCGGCTGTCGCCGCTGGGTCTCGGCTGCTCGCGCCTCGGCCTCCGCGCGCAGCTTCGAGGGGGATGTGGAGAACCAGACGGGGCCCTGGTTCACGCGGCCGTGAGACTTGGTAGTCTCCATAGGGGGAACTCCTTTTGGTTGATGTTCCGATCGATGCATCAGGGATGATGAACCGGTCGGAACCCCCCACATCAGTGCAAGCAAAGATGTGAGGGAGACGGTAGGAGCGAGGAGCGTTCCTACTTGGCTTCGGCGGAGGGGCTTGCCGGCTTGCGGTTGAACGCGGGGCCGAACTTGCCGTCTGCGGTGCGAACGACTGCCGCGCCGAGGTTGCCCTTGGTGGGGCGCTTGATGCCAGCAGCCAGCAGGGCTGCGGTCATGGTGTTGCGGGGCGGGGTGCCGCGCACGATGTCGTTCTTTCCAGGTCCGGCCATCTGAGGCCTCCGTGGGTGTGATTGAAGGGTTGATCCCGGATTCGTAAGCAGTGCTTCATCTTCCAGGTTTACAAGCATATCATAAAATCGCGATCTTGTCAAGTGTCTAGCGACAAATATCATCAAATACTACTATCCGATGGTAGTATTTTGGCTAAAACTAGTCATGGAAATAGTACTACTATCGGACAGTAGTACATAATCTTGAGCCCTAGATAGCTTGACAAAAGTGTGTTTTTGTGATATTATTTGATGGTGAATTGGGTTGATTTTTCTCCCAAAGCGTACGATTCATTCGTGCCCTTTGGGAGGATGCGGATTAAGTTGATCTGCCATCGCGCTGACAAGGAGCACCATGATCTACTTTGGCTTCGGTATCGCGCCGACCATGTTCCCCAGCACCTGCGACATCAGCCGCAGGCCCCTCGAGATCGACGCGGTCAAACGCCTCGTCGAGGCGGGAGTCACTCCCTGCCTGAACCCGTCCCACACCGCGAGCCAAGCAGGTCGATCAGTAGAAGTACTGGTCGTTTTGCTTTTCTGGGAAGAATAGTGTGCCAATTCGAGTACCGTATCCATTGGCTTTTTGAGTTCGAAGACTAGTTCACGTTCCTTTAATCGAGGGTTCTGAACGAGGAAATTAATGAATTGGCGTTTTTCATGTAAATCAGCACCTTCAAATATTTCATTTGAACGGCGAGCCACGGATAATACCGTGGCTACTGTCGTTTTGTAATCGTGATCTGCTCGTGCGTGTTCTTCCATTTCTATTGCAAGTGTCTGTATGCGATCCATGATCTCTTGCAACTTTTTGTCATAATCTGGCTTAGTAATCCCCGAGCCCAATTCAAAATCATGGTAATGTGTATATTACTTGAATGACTTAAACAAATTTAATCATATGAGGTCTGAGCACAGAAGAACAATTGTAGATACGAGAACAAAATCGAATGAAATTAGTGCTGAAAATTTTAATATCAAAGCTGCTCGTGAAGTATTGAGAAGCATTGAATTAGGAGATGAAACTCGAGAACGAGTATTGCAGCTTCAAGAAGAAAAATGTAGAGTTATGGATTGGTTGAGGGATCAACGAACTAAAATTAACAGAGGTGAAAAAATTGAATTATATGAAGAGAATTCGGACTGTTTTGCGGTTGAATACCGAGATGATGCTTTTTTTGCGCATGACGGTGAGCAGGAATTCACTTTGACTCTTGGAGAAATGTTAACAGATGCGTCGTGGGGCATTAATTATGATCTTGACACCGATTCGGTACCAATAGATATTGCGAAAGAATATATCTTATCTAGAGCAAGAAAAACTTTGCGTGAATTATTGAATAAGCAACTTGTGCTTATAGAATTAGATGTCAATAAGGATGAGGGGCAGCAAAAATCATTTCAATCCGTCCACAAGCGACAAACAGAGGGAAAGGAGCTCATTGCAAGAGATAAAGGCTTTGTCGCCGAAGAGATGACTTTGAATCTTATGAAGAAATTGATTATAGATCACGGTTTGCCAATTGATATTGAAGAAGCTGATGTCTATGATGATGTCGTGAATAAGATAGACTACGTTATAACTAGGAAAGGTTATGACAGAGGAATTGAAGTAGACGCAAATGATGATTCAAGTGTTGACCAAGTCGGTATTCAATTTACACTTATGTTTCGTAAAGCATCCATGTTAGGTAAGCGCGACGTAGTATCAAAGGCACTAAAAAAAGGAATTACAGGTGAGTTGCGGGATGTAAAGGATCTGGCATTAGTGAATGTTCACCCTGCGTACATTAAGCGAGCCGTAAACAAATGGAAGAAATCTAGAGGACCAGGAGGGCCAGACTCTCATTTAGAAAAAGCCGCAAAAGTAGATCTTGTTCAGAAAATGTTGCAAGGATTGTTTTCAGAAAAGGAGATTGATGAGATAGTCTCCAATATCTTTGATGTGGACAGAAGAAGCATCAAAATTCGTAAAACCTACTTATCTGGACGCGTATCTTAAGTCATTTTGTAAGTAATGCATCAGTTTTAAATCATTCCAATTCGTTGTCCTGAACTCGTTCAGTATTCGGACCATCGCGGTGATGAGGAGGCGGTTCGGCATCGAGGTGCCGATTCCTGAGCGCGCCCCGCGCGTCTTGCTCGAGAGCGGCGATTCTGTCGTCGTCATGGGGGTCCGCGGACTCCCTCGTCTCGAGGATCGGCACGAGTACACCGACTCAGAGGTTGAGGGAGCTCAGTTCTCCTTCAGTATCTTCTCGGTGACGTAGCTCTCCTCACTCTCCAACCTCTCGACCTCCCTGCTCTTGTAGGGAGGTCTTGACGTTCTGACATTTTTCCGCTATGCTCTGACTCTTGAGTCGCTTGGGTGGGTGCACACACTCCCATTAGGACGTTGAGTGCGTAGAGCCGATGGTCGGCTCATGGGACCGCCGCGTCTATTCCCGCGTTTCTCGACCCCTTTCAAGCACTCAACTTCTCGCCCACCGGACATTCGTGTCGCGGTGGGACTTCTTTTATCAGGATTGACACGCCCGGCCCTGGCGGCGTACTGTTCACATATTGAGTCGCCCAGCTCTTGCGTCTGTCTCCACGTGGTCGCTTGAGGTCTCTCGGGAATTGTGCGCGTTTCCTCCAGGATCGTGCCCGGAATCTTAGCCGGACGACTCAATCTCTCACCCCGCCGGGCCTTTGGTCGCGGCGGGATTCTCTTTTTCATGACATCTTGATCGATGCGTCGTATAATACGGACATGCCTGCAAAGAAAAAAAAGACGACGGCGCTAGGGAAGGCGATTAGGCAGTTCCTTGAGTACCTCGAAGTCGAGCGTGGACGCTCGGATCGCACGATTCGTAACTATGATTTTTATTTGAATCGGTTTGCCACGTGGGCCAAGAGTCCTCAGCCGTCCAAGATCAGCCTTGAGATGGTTCGTAAGTATCGACTCTATTTGAATCGTGAAATTGAAGGGCGCGATCAGGTCAATCTTAAAAAAAGCACGCAGAATTATCACCTCATCGCCCTCAGATCGTTTCTGAAGTACTTGCAGAAGCGCGACATTGCCACGCTTTCGCCAGACAAGATCGAGCTCGCGAAGCAAGGGACGCGTAAGGTGGAGTTCCTCGAGGCAGAAGAGCTCGAGAGGCTCATCGATGCGGTGGAGAAAACGCCCGGGCTCCTTGGGAAGCGAGACAGAGCGATTCTCGAGACGCTTTTTTCGACCGGGCTACGCGTCAGCGAGCTCTCGAACCTCAAAATCGATCAGGTGAACCTCAAGCGTGATGAGTTCACGGTCCGCGGTAAGGGAAGTAAGCACCGAGTGGTGTTTCTCTCCGCTGGAGCTCGCGGGGCACTCAAGGATTATCTTAAATCGAGAAAAGACACCTCGCCGTTTCTGTTCGTGAGCCACGACCGCGCCAAGGGCGGCCGCGGAAGAACCGGCGCGCTTACCCCTCGATCGATTCAGCGAACCGTGGAACGCTACGCGCAGCAAGCCGGGATTACGAAGCGCATCACCCCGCATACACTTCGTCATACGTTCGCGACTGACCTCCTTCGATCAGGCGCAGACATCCGCTCCGTCCAAGCCATGCTCGGCCATGAGTCGATCACGACCACGCAGGTCTATACTCACGTGACGGACAAGAGGCTTAAAGAGGTTCATAAGAAGCATCATGGGAAGGGGTGATTAGGTAATCAGGTGCTCAGGTATTCAGGACGAAAGGTATGCAGGAAAAAGGGAAGACGTTTGAGAAGATCGTTGCTTGGCAATTGGCTCACGAGTTTGTTCAAGAAATTTATCGAGCCACCTCGACATTTCCAAAAGAGGAGACGTACGGGCTGGTCAGTCAACTTCGACGTGCCGTGGTCTCCATTGCGTGTAACATCGTCGAAGGGCGAGCTCGAGGATCAACCAAGGATTTTGTCCGTTTCCTCATGATGGCACGCGGCTCGCTTGAAGAAGTCGAATACCTCCTGATTGCATCTCGAGACCTGGGATTTTTACCATTTGACGACTACATGAAACTTGACCAAAAGCTCGGCCGAGTTAGTGCAGTTTTGAACGGCCTCATTCGATTTCTCCGATCCTGACCACCTGAATACCTCCACACCAATGTCTTATTTCGATGATGTAAAGAAGTATACGCTTACAAAGTGCTGATTAAGCGCTTTGCCCTTCCTGTTATCGTTCTGTACATGGTCGACGTTGGGCTGAGCGTTGAGCAGATTGCGATTATCACGATCGCCGGGTGGGCGACGTCGACCATACTCGAGGTGCCAAGCGGTGCCATTGCGGATTACATTGGTCATCGGTGGGCTCTCGTCTATGCGTCGATCTTCCAGGCGCTGTCGATGGCGCTTTTTCTTGGTGGAACTTTTTGGTGGATTCTCGCGGGGAGCATTGTGTATTGGGGAATGGGTACGCTGATGACGGGCACGCTCTCCGCGCTTTTTTATGAGAGGCTTCAAGAACTCGGGCGCGTGAAGGAGTATCAAAAATTGCACGGCCGGGCGGTCTCGGTGGCGCATGGCTTCGGTATCGTGTCCATGGCTCTCGCGGGCCTCGCTTACGCCATAGCTTGGTGGATTCCGTTTGTGGTTGGTATTGGTCAGTTCATCCTTGCCGCGCTCGTGATTGCGACGTTTAACGAGGCGAAGCGTCCAACCTCGGTGGCGAAGTTTGAGGGATGGTTTGGGTGGCTCCATCATTTTCCGGTCGCGTGGAAGGCCTTCCGAGATAATAAGAAGCTGTTCTGGATTACGAACGTGAACGCGGTCATCGTGGGATCATTTTTTGCCACGGCGTAGTTTCAACAGGTCGTTCTTGAACGTGCTGGTCTTGCTGTCGTGCTGTTTGGATTTTTCTACGCGGCAAAACGCGTCCTCGCCGTTCCGACGGCGCCATACATACATCGCATCACCGACAAGATTTCTGCTCCGGCGTTTTTGTTCATTTGCGGAGTTCTCTCATCGCTCCATATTCTTGCCGTCCCTCTCCTCGACGGCGCTTACCCACTCATGGCGACGTTTCTTGCGGGGACCGTCGTTGGCATAGCTATGGGCGTGGCGGTTTCAGATTATTCCAACCAGCTCATTAAAGGGTCTTCACGCGCCACAACGCTTTCCGTGTTGAATCTTACGCGCAGCATTTTCTCGATCGGCCTTGTTGGTATCATTGGCTACTTTGGAAATATTCTCCCCATCGAAATGACCTTCGGTTGGATTGGTCTTGGTACCCTTGTTCTCGTTTTCTGCAGCTGCGCCATGCTCGCACGGGCGTATCGATAGCGCTCGATGGCTGGTTATGAAGGGGTGTCAAAAGAAGACCGCTTCCCAATCGCGAGATCGGGAAGCGGCAGATGTGGGTCAGCGTCGAGACCTGTCGCGTCCCTGGCGCTTCTGTTTGCCGCGGCGGGGACCCTTGCCGCCCTTCACGCAGAGGACCTGCTTGAGCGTGGCGACGATTTCGACCAGGTCAGCCTGGTTGGCCATGACCTCGTCGATGTCCTTGTAGGCCCCGGGGATCTCATCGACCACACCGGAGTCCTTGCGGCACTCGACGCCGCGCGTTTGGGCGCGTAGGTCGTCGCGCGTGAAGCGACGCTTGGCAGCGCCCCGGCTCATTCAAGATCCCGGGCTACTGTCAAGATCCCGGGCTACCGAGTAGCCCGGATGATGGCTAATTTTATAAAGTTTTGCAAATTTGACCAACTATATAAAGTTTTGTATCCTATCTTTGTATGACGATTCAGGAAAAACTGCAGTTGATCCAGACGGCCTCGGGCATGACGCAGGAGCAAATGGCTCGCGAGCTCGGAGTGAGTTTTGCGACGGTGAATAGTTGGATGCGCGGACGGTCAAAGCCACGAAAGAATGCTGAGCGAAAGGTCGATGCCCTTCTTGGCGCGCATACGGGTGCAGAGCAAGCTCCGGAGCATATTGAAAGCGGCAAGAGACAAGTCATCGACACCGCCTCACGTAAACATAAAAATGTTCTCCGTACGATTCTCGCGAACCCGGATATTTATGATCAATTTCTCCTGTCGCTGACCTACAACTCCAACCGGATCGAAGGGAACTCACTCACCGAGCCGGAGACTGCTGCGGTGCTTTTTCAAAATGCCGCCCTTCCAAAGAAGGACATCATCGAGCATCTTGAGGTGAAGAATCATCAGGCGGCGTGGGAATACCTGCTTGCGGAGCTCCGAGGATCGTCAAAGATCACCGAAGAGATGATAAACGAGATGCATCACAAACTCATGAATGGGATTCGGGAAGACGCTGGCCGATATCGAAATCACGCGGTTCGTATTGTTGGTGCCAATGTACCGACAGCGAATCATCTCCGTGTGCCGCCAAAGATGAAGAAGCTGGTGCGAGATGCGAATCGGAAGCACGCAGACGCGATCGAACATGCGGCAGAGGTCCATGCGCGGTTCGAACAGATTCATCCGTTTTCTGATGGAAACGGACGCATTGGTCGTTTGCTCATTCATGCGATGCTCCTTCGAAAGAATATTCCGCCAGCCGTGATTGTTCAGGAACATCGACACCGATATTATCAATCGTTGCAACGTGCACAACAGCGAGGTGACTTTGGGCCGCTCAAAGATCTCCTGTGTGATGCGGTGATGCGTGGATTCAGGATCTTGGAGCGCAAGGCTTGATTTATTTGGCGATTTAGTGTATTGTCCTCTCACCAAACAGCTATAAAATTACTGAGCCTCCGTAGCTCAACTGGATAGAGCAAGTGGGTTCTAACCACGAGGTTGTAGGTTCGAGTCCTGCCGGAGGTACCATGGCGGCTATGGTGTAACGGTTAGCACAGGGGTTTGTGGTGCCCCTAGTGAGGGTTCGATTCCCTCTAGTCGCCCCAGAAAAGCAGACTCCATTTGGAGGCTGTTTTTCTTTGTTTTTACGCTAAATACCTTGACAAAAGGCCGTTTTTGTGCTATGATACTTCTCCACGATGGCACTTCGTCATCTGGTCCTTTCTTCACTCGAGGGCAACCGCCCGAGGAGTTCTCAATGACAATTTTGATCGCGCTCGCAACCCTGATGGGCACTGCACACGCGCACGAGCATCCGCACATGCACAACCACGATCACCTGAAGAGCACCGTCCACGATCACGAGCACCGTGACGTGGATGTGTACGGTGTCTACGCGCAGGCGGGCGGCGGGGTCGATCTCGCTGGTTCTCCGCAGGCGGACGTGGAGTGGACCGACGGGAGTAGCATCCACCAGGGACGCTACACTGCCGGGACGGTGCTGGACCTGGGCTTCGGGCTCGAGTTCGCGGGCGGTCGGGTTGGCACGTTCCTGACGCTCGGCGAGGCGCAGCTCTCCGATTACGATGCCGCTGGGCACGTGATCGTGGGGACCTTGGGCCTCGAGGGGCTCATGCAGGTGACCAGCGACATCGAGGCCGGTATCTTCCTCGCTGCCCGCTCGACTGTGTGGTCGAGTGAGACGGCGGACGGAGCGTACAAGCCGAACGTGCTCGGCGCCGTCTGGGGTGTCTCGCTCGTCGACTGGACCGGCGCAGACATTCTGTGGAACAGCCGCGCCGGCGCATCGTTCGGCTGGAGTATCGACCACTCCTACGCCGTAGGAGTGGTCGGCACCACGGCCCTGATCCTCCGCATCTGACCTTCAACCATAACACCCCCACGACCCTGGAAGCATCTCACTTCCATCTCGGTCGTCGGGGTGTTTCTAGTTGCGTCGATTTTACATCAGGCCTTTTTTCTTCAGTGCCTTCAGAACTCGTTCGGTCACGCGCTTTTTTCCGCGCTGCTTCATCTCGGCTGCCATCTCTATTCCCTGTTCGTAGGTGACCCATTTGGCGCTGTCGAATTCTGATTCTTCCACGTTGATGGTTGGCGCGCTCACGGGGGTGGCAATGAAATAGTAGCGCTTCCCGCGCATGAAGATTTTTTCTCCTTCGTCCGTTTTCATCTCGCGCGTTCCTCGCGTTGCAGGAGGAAACTCCACTTCATCTTCGAGGACAAGCTCAACACCGTCTTCCATAGTCGCTGCGCAGGCGGTTCCGAGCTCTTCGGCCATCTCACGCTTGAGCGCTAGCTCGATTGTTTCGCCGTTGTCAACGCCGCCTTGTGGGAGGCCCCAAAGGTCGTAGGCTTCCTTATAGACGAACAGGGCAGTCTTCTCAAAAAGAAGGCAGCCGACGGCGACGGGACGAAATCCGCGCTTTCGGACGTTGTCGATGGACTCGAGGTCAGGGATAGTCATGGGGGGACTCTATCATATGGGGTCAAAAAAGTCGAGGATGGAGGGGTGGCGGAAGAATTAGAGAATTTCCCTATTTTTAGCCATATTTTCATCTAAGCAATCTTCAAATTATTTATCCCCTTGACAGTTTTTTGCCCCTGTGGCATTCTTCCGCTCGTTCGCAGCTTTCGAGCTGCGCGCGCAATGTAGTACGACCCATGCTGGGTACGGCTGTGTGTTCCTCAACAACCCCGACCCGCATGCGGGTCAACCAAACCCCCTGGAGTTCCTAGTGAACCTCTCCCTGATCCTCGCGCTGTCCGCCTTCGTCCTCCCGAGCCCGGCCGACGTCTCCAAGATGGAAGACATCGACCTGGGCAAGATCACCCGCTTCGGCATGGACGACGTGTTCGCCGACACCCCCGAGATCGACATCTCGGCCGACTACGGTCCGAAGACCGACGGCAAGACCGACTTCGTCAACGTGATCGCTCTCGATCCCGCCACGCTCGGCAAGGGCGAGATCGCCGCCTACGTGGTCCGCCTCGAGAAGGTCGACGGCGACATCACCATGGGCAACGCGCCCAAGAACATCGGCGCTGCCGCCAAGCAGTTCCTGACCAAGGTGCACGAGGGCCGCGAGTTCGCGACCAGCGCCGTCAACGACCTGCCGGCCGGCAAGGATCTCCACAACAACTGGCAGACCGTGCTCGTGATCGAGTACAAGAACGGCACCTGGATCGCCATCGACCTCGGCCAGACCAGCGTGGAGTTCTCGACGGACGGGCACTTCGCCGTGCAGCTCGGCTTCCACATGGCCCGCTTCGGCAAGGACGACATCTACGGCCTGCTGTGCCAGAAGCTGACCGACATCGCGCGCGTGCTCGACCGCGGTCACAGCCTCGGCGACACCATGGACAAGTCCTGGTACCTCGTCCGCGCCCCCATCAACAGCCCGGCCAACGTGGCCTTCGCCGTGATCAACGCGACCAACAAGATCCAGTGGCTCTTCGACGCCGACTACAAGGTGGTCAGCTTCAGCAAGATGGTGGACCTGGGTGACGGCACCCTGATCACCGCCCTGCCCGCCATCGGCGCCAAGAGCCAGCGGCTCACCGGCAGCGTGACCACCGTCTCGAGCACCGGCGACGACTACGACACCCGGATCGACAAGCCGGCTGCCCAGCAGCTCAGCGGCGATCGCAAGTTCGTCCGGGCCTACGAGGCCGCGGCGTAGCGCCGCAAGGGACGGAGCCTCGGCTCCTCCCGCCCCGTTCCCCGAGTTCGCGCAAGCGGATTCGGGGATTCTCATCTGCGCATCTCGGAAGAGGTGCAAAGATCGGAATCTCTCCCCAAGAGACCTCGGCCTTCGGGCCAACTTGCGGTGCGTCTTGCGCCGTCTCCACCGAGTGGGGGTAGGCGATCGTACAGCCTGTGTTGCGACGAACGACAAGACCTAGTCCCCGATGGCGTTAATCGGGAACAGCTAGGAGTTCAGACTCCACGGGACCGATCGTCCTCCCCGCTCACCCGGAGTTGTCTCCGTGCTCCGCCGTCAGTGAAATGTCGGATGGCGCAAGCGAACGTTGCTAGACAGATCCGCGCCTCCCCGCGTGGTGTCCCTAGCGGCGCTCAGCCCAAGCACACGGTTCATCTCCATTGGCCCCGCTTCCGTCAGACGCGGCTCATACCGCAGAGACGGTCCGTGGCCACCCCTTGTCCCTCGTCAGCTTCGGTTGGCGAGGGGCTCTTTCTTTTAAGGGTAGAAAATGTAGAAGGTAGAATCGGCCTAGCGGCCTTTGTAGAGGGTGTAGAAAATGGTTAAGGAGCGTATAATAGTTGCATGCATTTTCGGTATGAGGATTTGAGGGTGGGGGATCTTGTTTTGTCATATACGGATCGAGTTTATCAGTTAACGGGTCATTTTCCGGGCGATGAACGATATGCGCTGACGCAGCAGATACGCAAAGCGACGACATCGGTGTATCTGAATCTCGCCGAGGGGAGTGCAAGAAATAGCAAGAAAGATTTTGCGAGATTTATCACGATTTCGCTCGGTTCGCTCGTCGAGTCTCATGCTGGATTCCGGCTAGCTCTCCATAGGAAGTACATAACCGATCAGCAGTGGGATGATCTTCAAGAACCCGTAAAGGATTCTGGTTCAAACTCATTGCGTTACGTCGTTCCCAATTGAACTAGAGATCTACAAGCGAGTTCATCCACCTCGACGAGCGATTCTACATCTTCTACACTTTCTACATATGTCTTCACAAAAAAAGAAACGTTTCCTGGTCCTCGATGGCAACTCCCTACTCCATCGCGCCTGGCATGCGATTCCGCCTCTAACCGCAAGTGATGGTCGGGTCGTGAACGCGGCGTATGGGTTTACGAACGTGATTGAAAAGATGCGTTCGGAGTTTGAGCCGGATTATTTTGCGGTTGCGTGGGATCTTCCAGGAGCGACGTTTCGTCATGAGGCTTACGAGGAGTACAAGGGGACGCGGGAGAAGAAAGAGGATGAGCTGTACGCGCAGATCGACATCATCCAGGAGATTTTGGATGCGTATGGAATCCCATCGCTCTCTGCTGAAGGGTTTGAGGCAGACGACGTCATTGGAACGCTCGCAAAAAAGTACGGACCGAAGATTGATACGAAGGTGTCGATTCTGACTGGCGATCTTGATGCCTTGCAGCTTGTTGATAAGGATGTTGAGGTGATCACGTTTGTTAAAGGGATGTCTGTCACGAAGACGTATGACAAAGAGGCGGTCGTGGAGCGTTACGGCCTCACGCCTGATCAGCTCGTGGACTTCAAGGCGCTCATGGGCGATCCATCAGACAATATTCCGGGTCTTGCGGGGATTGGAAAGAAGTCGGCCGCGGATCTTCTGCAGGAGTTTAAAACGATGAAGGGAATTTTTGATGCGCTCAAGGCCGGCAAGGTGCCGAGCAAGTGGGTAAAGAAGCTCGAAGGGAAGGAAAAGGCGGCTGAAGAGATGCGGCATCTTGTCGAGATCGTCACAGACGTGAAGCTCGAGGGTTTTCGTATCTCGGATGCGAAGGTTGAGGAGCCGAAGGTTGATGTGCTGATTGAGCTGTTCCGTGATTTGCAGTTTCGTAATCTTTTGAAGAGATATGCGACCGATGTTTCGGACGTGGTAGTCGAGGAAAAGCCAAAAGCGAAAAAGAAAAAGACGTCGGTCGCGGCGTTGGCCGATCTTGTGGCGGAGCACCTCACGATTTATATCGAAGAAGGCCCTCAGGATCTTTTTGGCGGTTCGATAAAGTCGATTGCGCTGTATGACGGGAAGCAGCTCGCGCTGATTGAGTCTCCAAAGAAGGATCAACTTGCCGAAGTGGTGAAGGTGATCGGCAGAGCGGAGCTTTTGATCGGCCACGACCTTAAGCGGGCGTTTCATACCTTGGGCGTAGGGGCGTATGGCCATACGCCCCTACGGTTATTCGACACCATGGTCGCCGCGTACCTCCTCGATTCAAGCGGCCGCCGGTTCGATCTCGAGACGCTTGCGGACACGTATCTCGATCAAAGACTGAAAGAGGGTGCGGCTGCGGAAGAATTGGTGGAAGTGGTTTGGAAATTAGCGAAGAGGCTCGAGGAGGAGCTAGAAGAGCTAAAGGAGTTAGAGGTTCTTGCGCGGGATGTGGAGATGCCGCTCATTCCGGTTCTGGCCGAGATGGAGCACGCAGGCATTGAAGTCGATCAGGATTATCTTAAGACGCTTTCGGACTCGTTTGGCAAGAAGCTCAAGTCGCTCACGGGGAAGATCTACAAGGCGGCCGGAAAGGAATTCAATATCAACTCCCCTTCTCAGCTCGCGGTGGTGCTCTTTGATGATCTTGGATTGCCGACGACGAAGATTAAGAAAACCAAAACGGGCTACTCTACGGCGGCGAGTGAACTCGAGAAGCTCTGGGATCAGCACAAGATCGTGCCGCTCATGAGCGAGTATCGCGAGTTTGCAAAATTGAAGTCGACGTACGTGGATGCGTTTCCTGAGCTCATCGCGAAAGACGGTCGGATCCACACGACGTACAATCAAACGGTCGCGGCAACGGGAAGGCTCAGCTCGAAAGATCCAAACCTCCAGAACATCCCAATCCGCACCGAGCTCGGGCGCGAGATTCGCAAAGCGTTCGTGGCGCCAAAAGGCAAGGTGCTCCTCGCAGCTGACTACTCGCAGTTTGAGCTTCGTATTGCGGCCGTGATCGCGAAAGATGAGACGTTCTTGCAGGCGTTCAAAGATGGGGCAGATATTCATAAGCGGACGGCCGCTCAGGTGATGGAAAAAGATGAAGAGGACGTCACGAAGGATGAACGGCGCGCAGCTAAGGCGATTAATTTTGGGATTCTTTACGGAATGGGCGTTCGGAACCTCGCGCGATCCACGGGGATGAAGCGAGAAGAGGCAAAGGCGTTTTTGGAGCGGTACTTCGACTTGCATCCCGGAATTCGAAGCTACATTGACGACACGAAAGAGCAAGCGCACGAGGACGAATACATCGAGACGCTTTTTGGCCGGCGTCGGTGGCTGCTTGATATCAATTCTGGGATTGGGATGCTTCGCGCAGCGGCTGAGCGCATGGCGGTCAACATGCCTGTTCAGGGCACGCAGGCCGATCTCGTCAAGATGGCGATGCTCGAGGTGGCAGCGTGGATTTCGTCATCGAAACTCGACGTCACGATGCTTCTTCAAGTTCACGATGAGCTGGTGTTCGAGATTGCGTCGAAGGATCTGGACGTGGCGGTGCCACAGATTAAGAAGATTATGGAGGGAGTGTGGGATGCAGACGTTCCGCTCATTGTGGACTGCGAGGTTGGAAAGAATTGGGGTACACTCAAGTCGTGGAAGTAATATGAACAAGCGAGCTAATATCATTTTCAGCGTCATCACGGCCGCGTTTTTGATTGGCGGCGTAGTTCTCGTAAATGCTCCTCGAGAAGGAGAGTGGAGAGCGGCTGGGGATCATGATGGATATGCATGGTATCAAAATTGGGAGATTCATAATGGCGTTTATTCCATGGAGGGATATCCGCCGATTTCCGAGAGCGGTTGGTACACGGTTGCGTCGGTTGAGGGAGATCTACATACGCTGACGATGCATCCTTGGGGAGAAAAAGGGGCGTATGAGCTTGAGATGTTGATGCTTGGTGATCGTGAGGTTCAGATTGGCGGGATGACAATGTCGAGATAAAGAAACACCCCCGCAAGAAGCAGGGGCTACTGAGACCGGGGCCATTCAATGAAGGCGCCGGTTTTGGATTTGGGGGTGATTTTGCGAGGAAGGCTTGGAAACCTTTGCCTCGCAAGACGGTCCGCAAAGAGGATGATGCGTTCGCGGTCGTCGTCGTTCAACGATTCGCCTGTGAGCTTGAGCATCAGGCTGCGAAAGCGGATGGAGGCGTCGCGATGATTGAATGTTTCTCTCGCAACATTCGTTTGCTCGAGCTTTTTCATCACGCGCACGTATTCGCGCGCGAGGAGATGGGCTCGATATTTGATCGGGCGTGGATTCTGCGATGTGCCGGACAGAAGGCCGGTGCGAATGAGCTGCGTGAGGATCCATGCGTGAGCGAGTGAGGCGTCATCACTCCAGCCTTCGATCGCTGGGTAGGAAAACGCGGCTCGTGCTTGCTCCATCCCATCGATCACGCCGACTAAGCGTTCGAGGCTTTCAGTAAGGCTTGGCGCGACCTCAAGGCACGTTGCGATTTCTGCTCGCCACTCGCTCTCGGTGAGCGTGCGCTTCTTCGCGGCAGCCGTTGGGTCGAGCATGGTTGAGAGTCGCGCGGCAAAGGAGACGCGTGCGCGTTCCCTCGTTGTCTCCCCAAGTTCCCAAGACTGTTCTTTGGTGACTTCGGGGGCGATTACCGCAACCTGATCGCGCATCTGCACAGCCTTTCTTACGAGCGCAGCGATGAACTGAGCGCTCGGCTTCATGCAGAGGGTGCTGACTGGCGCAGCGCGCAAGGTAGGCGTATGGCGCAGCGCGGTTTCGATGTCCTTCTCCATGTGCTCAGTAAAGGCGTCCGCTGCCTCTGACATGGAGTCATACGCAAGTACCAGTCCTGCGTTCACGAGCGGATCGAGTCGCGCCGCAGCGTGCGTGAGATTTCTAGGTCCTGCGGCCGGCAGATTGAGTTTTCCTGCAAACGATTGCACGCAGATCAGGATTCCGTGTACGAAGCAGGGCTCGAGCAGCGCGCGGGTCCACGTGACCCCGCGCCTTGCGTCGTAGTGTTGCTGCTCTACATCTCTTAATCGTAGAGCTTGGAGGAATCCCGCAAGCGGGGTTCGTTCTGATTGTGTTTCGGGCACCTCTTTCTGCTTGGGGACTACCATGAGCCACCCGCGCTTTTGGTGTTGGCTCATGAGGTTCTCGGGGGTGGAGGTAAAGAACAGAGAGGGACTTTAGCCGAAAAACGTGATTGTGTCAAAAGAAAGAACCGGGCGACTGAAACGTCAGTCGCCCGGTAAGGGGGTCTATGCATCTTCCTCCTCAGGGTCGATGCGGTGCGCCTCGGCATACCTGTAGTACGCTTCGCGCGATTCGAGGTACTCCGTGAGTTTCTGTTCGAGCTTCGGGTGTCCCTCGTTCAGCCACCGATAGACCGTGACCTCATCGAGCTCCGTGAGGAGGCGTTTGAGGTCTTCGTCGTGCTGACCGGTCAGTCGGCCGAGTTCGTAGGCTCCTGCAGAATCGACCCAGAGGGTGTCCCACGGAGGCCGGTAGCGCTCTGAGCCTGCTGGGACAGGTTCGCCGTAGCCGTCTTCGAGCTCTCTCGAGACGATCTCGAGGCTGAGCATGTATCGTGCCCACAGGTCTTCACCGAGCCTGGCGCGCAGTTGGAAGAATACGCGTCTCGGAATTAAGTTCGCTTCCGCTTCTCGGGGGTCGGAGGCGTACATGATGATCCATCCAAGGATTCCATCACGCCACCTCGGCTCGTTTGCCATGGCGCGCACGTGGCGCTCATCGATCGCGGCCATGAGATGCGTGGCCGTGGTCGGGTTCACGAATTCGTCGTGTGTCAGTAGCCGTTCAAGGGCATTCTGACAGTGGTCTGACGGGAGGTGTTCCCAGAAGTCCATGACGATTTGCGGAGCATCTTCGAGCCGCTCGAGCACCGCCGACGCACAAAGCGCAGGCGCGGCATCCGGATGCTTCTCCAGGATGATCCTGGCAGCTTGGGGGTATGCGTCGCCTCCCATATACTCCGCCGCTTCGGCCAGCAAGGTTGGTGAAAGCACGCCAGCCTCTACGACGTCGTAAAAGCTGATCGCCGGGGGGCGGTCACCTTCGCGCTCGGGCGGGACGAGCATCCAGTCGACGGAGCGGACGATGTTTTTGCGGAGCAGCTCCTCTCGATCTTCCAGACTTCCGATGCCGAGCATTGCCTCGATGTCCACGGTCTCATCACGCGTCGCGAGGCGCAGGGCCTCGTCGTGATCAGAGACGAACCGTTGCCCGGCGCTCGAGAGCTGCAAGAAGAGCTCGCGAGTATGGCTAGGCGTGAACGGAAGCGTGTACTGCCGCACGCGCCGAAGGGCGTTCCTTGCTTCCTCTCGGAGGATCTCGGCAAGGTTTGCGGACCAACCGCTGGTCCGGCTGCGGGTGTACTGTTCGAGCCGTTCTAGGAGAACGTCGTCAGGCAGTTCTTTGATCGTGTCCACCGCAGCGGAGATCTTTTCCTCCTCGAGGTACTGTTTCCCCGGCTGGGGGTCGAGCGCAACAAGGAAGAGCATCGTTCGCATCCAGGCGGACGCGACATCGGTGTCCGGGCCTACTTGAACAGCGCACTTCGCAACGCGGAATACGCGTTCGGGCATAGCGCCAAGCTGCATGGGCAGCGTTGCGAGGGTACGTACGCATGCGGGAAGCGTTAGCAACTCATCGGCGCTCTGCGCGGCGAGCTCACGCAGCTCGCGCTCGGTGCGCGGAGGGAGTTCTCTCACCTTCAC
>PVBE012994067.1_pt1 | contig 25737 bp, 26 predicted proteins | sample 1631181 | NCBI WGS metagenome assembly PVBE01 (sample SAMN08397723, study PRJNA350692) | Marine metagenome, whole genome shotgun sequencing project. | isolation source: water | place: Pacific Ocean | collected 2012-04 | reverse complement strand
CAGCCAAACCTGAAGCAGGACTGATTCGCGTGGCGAAATGGCCCCAAACCCAGCGGATAACTGTGGCGTAGCACCTGGGTTCGGCAACCCTCATGCAGAGGCTTTCTTCGTTAATTCGGTTTCTTCGCGGTACCCCGATGGGACCGCACGCCACAGCTGGGCCGGACGCCCTCCGGTGTCCGCACGATCTTGTGCTTCTGCGTTTCCGGCCTCACGAAGCCGGGTGAGGGCCTTCGTGAGCGCATCCGACGGCACGTGCCCGCCGAGGCGTCGGTGCAGCTCGGTTTTCGACATCCAGACAGGAGAACTCTGGAGCAACCGAAGAGTGCGGGCGGTCAGGTCGTTGGCCCTGGAAGGGGCCTGGCGCGCTCAACGTGTTGTCAACAGGCGTCGTTGGGCACGGACCCAGGGCACGTCAGGGTCAATTGCCCTCGCGCCGCAGGGCTTCCAGAGTCTCGTAGCAGGCCGCTAACGGATGGTAGTCCGTTTTGGAGGTTGGGCTCTTCAGATCGTCGTACTTGCGATTGTCCTCATTGAGGATGCGGTACCAGCCACCGTATTCGTGATCGACGAAGTAGCGGTCGGAGAACTCCCAGGCTTTCTTATACCAGTCCCAGTAGACGGGGTCATCCGTTCTGAGGGCCAGGAGGGCGGCGGCGGCGAACGTCTCGGAAAGCACCCAGTAGTAGCGATCGGTGTCCAGGATGCGCCCATCGGGGGCGAAGGTGTAGTGCATACCGCCACGCTCGTGATCCCAGCTCTTCGCCAAAGCCACGTCGAACAGACCGCGGGCGCGCTCCACCATCCAAGCTTCGGGGCGATAGCGCTCCAGTATGAGTAGAAGCTTGGCCCATTCCGCAAAGTGGCCTGGAAGGTAGCCGTATGGTCGGAAGAGGTTCTTGGGATCATCCGCGTTGTACTCCCAGTCGTGGATCCAACCGGCCCTGTAGTGCTCCCAAATCAATCCATCAGCTCTAGCAGCAAGATTGACACAAATGCGCTTGGCCAGCAGGTGGGCGCGATTTAGGTACTCCTCCCCGCCGGTTGCCTCGAAAGCAGACAGCATGGCCTCGCACATGTGCATATTGGCGTTCTGGCCACGATAGGGATCGATCGCGCTCCAGTCGCCGGGCGCGATCTGATCGACGTATAGACCGTCTCCCGCTTGCCAGAACCGCGCCTCGAGAAGGTCGAAGACTTCAGCGAGAAACTCACGCGCGCCCTCGACACCCGATTTGCAGGCGCCGGCCGCCGCCAGAAGCACGAAGGCATGCCCATAGCAGTGGCGGGTGGCATCGTGGACCTCGCGACCCCGCAAGACCCAGGCGAAGCCGCCGTCGCTCTGACGGTGTACTTCCTTGAGAAAGGTGAGTCCATGTTGCGCGGCCTCGCGGTATTCGGGCTCGTCGAGGACCGCAGAAGCGATGGAGTAATTGTAGATGAACCGGCACGTTCCAACGAGATGCTTGGTGGTTCGGTCGAAAATAGTGCCGTCGTCACGAAACTGATTGATGTAGCCGCCGTAATCCCTATCGATGCACCTGGGATGGTAGAACGAGATGATGCTTTTGATGTGTCTGTGAAGGAATCGTGGATCACGAAAGGACACGTTTATGCCTCCCCGTACATTCATATTGGAACCTTTATACGGCCGCGATCAATGTGACGCGCCACCGAGGGCACGTCCAGATCATACATGGGGTCTGATGCAAGGAAGGGGGCGAGATGGTCGCCGACGTCACACGCAAGAGCAGATCATCACCAGACGGTAACTGTGCGCCTTTCGCTGAGGGTCGACTCGAAGCAAGCACAGCGCTTAGGCCCACCTCCTTGCCAAGGCGAGGGTCACGGGTTCGAATCCCGTCTTCCGCTCCATGCCCACCTGATTAGAACGATCCCCCGTAGGCCGTAAATTCTGGGACAGTGGTCTCAACTCGGAACGTCCTAAGCCTTGAGGGGTTGACATAATGTGATGCGTCTTCGCCCTGTTCCGCGTCACTAGATCAATCACTCTGTTTTTCGAGAACGGTTCGTAGCTATACATACGACCGGATTGGCCGAGTCAAACCTTCGGGTAAAACTCAGACGATAACTATGCCCGTTTCGCTCGGGACCTGCTTCGAGACGCTACAGCGCTCACACGGATCGGCCTTCTAAGCCGTGGGTCGCAGGTTCGAATCCTGCCGGGGGTGCCAGATCGTGGCGAAGTAGCAGCAATTTCTTCTTGCTTCACCCGGTGGCTGTCTTCCGAGTCAGCTCGCGGAGAGGCCCATCGAGGATTGTATACTCCGGCTTCGGCGGCCAGATAGCACGAAGCGCTGTCGGAGCTGAATGTCATTAAAGGGAGGGACTGATGACATTGGACATGAAGCTCATCAAGGATGAGCTGCGAGGTCCTGTGGCTCTGGTAATGGCGCCGTTTCACGACGACCTGCGCTTGCATGTGGCCGCGTTGCGATCGAATCTGCAGTTCCTGGTCGATGCGGGTGTGCGCACTGGCAATGGATTCGCCATTGCCCCCTGTGGTACGGGCGAGTATCTGAGCCTCTCTGACGACGAGCATCAGGAGATGTTGGCGATCGCTTTAGAGACGGTCGGAGATGACTTTCCGGTCGTGGCCGGTGTGGCTGGGTTAAATATTGACCGCGTTATCGAGTTGGGTCAGCGTTCGATTGAAACGGGTGCTCGTTACCTAATGATTCCCCCGCCGTGCTACTACCAGATTGATGAGCAGGGCATGTACGACTGGTATCGCATCATTTCCGAATCACTTAACGCTGGCATCATGATCTACGATCAGTCGTGGCGAGAAACACTCGGTACCAAGTTGACGATTCCCTTGATTGACAGGCTTGCTGAACTCCCGGGTATCGTGTCACTCAAGTACGGGAGCGCCGGAATTTTCGACGAAATGGTAGCGGCGTTAGACCGCTATGCCGACCGCTTTGTGTTTATCGATAACTCTCTTGGGTTCACGTCGACGGTTGCCCACATGCATGGAGCGACAGGATTTATTTCCGCCCCACTCACCTGGTGGCCCGAGTTTGAACTTGAATACTTCCAATTGCTTGAGAAGGGTGACTATGGGGCCGCAGATCGGCTGCACTCGACATTGCTTCCCTACATGGATTGGTTCGGCGGCACGTATACAGGTGATGGCGGCTCGCATGGTTATTATCATCATGCTGCCCTGGTCAAGGCATCTCTTGAGTATGTGGGTCTGTACGGAGGCCCGATGCGACCTCCGTTCCAAGCGGTTTCGGATGAGGCCAAAAACGACCTGTTTCGCGTGATGGAAGAGTTGGGGGTAAGCAAGGTTTCCGCCGTATGAGTCATAGCTAGAGCTATATGAGGTCATTTTCAATGCGGCGTCGGAAGCCCCCTTTGACCTAGTGCGCTAGAGCTGTGATCCCAAACATAGGAGCCTCGCGTTTGATTCCCATGGGACAGGCCATGCTGTTTGCGGGGCTTCTCACGTGACCTCGAGACATGAAGGGAGATTTAGCGAGTTCCAGCAGCCGGCCGGTGCCGAAGGCGTAAAAGACCTTGCATTCTCTGAGCAGGAGTACGCGAGACGTCTACAGGGGGCGCAGCGGGATATCGCCCAGCAAGGTCTCGAGGCGCTTATATCCACTTTCATGCCAAATATTTCTTATCTCAGTGGCTATGAAACCCTTGCGTCAGCGGCACCGGCGTTCCTCCTCGTTCCGGCGGAAGGAGACCCACTCCTTCTTGTCGATGAGTTTGAGGCGTACAACGCCCTGGTGTCGTGCTGGCTTCAAGACGTGATTACCTTCCCCTGGGCGGGTGATCCGATCATGGCTCTGAGTGAACTGTTGCGTCACCGTGGCTGGGGACAGAAACGGCTTGGGTGGGAGCATCATCAACACGGCGGAGGGTATCAGGCGTTCGTTGCCGTGCAGGAGACGGTCGCGGTCGACTTTATCTATTGCCATGGCATCGTTGAACGTGTGCGGGCTGTAAAAAGTCGGGAGGAAATCGAATCGCTGCGAGAAGCTGCTCGACTTACTAGCTTGGGGTTTGAGGTGGCGGCCGATGCGGTTGCGGATGGAGCGATGGACACCGAAGTCGCGGCCGCAGCGTACGGAGCTATCATCGGAGGCGGCAGTGAGCGGATGTCCATTCAACCGATCGTGACGATCGGAGATCATTCGGGTATCCCGCACACCACATTTCGTCGACGCCGTATAGCTCGTGGCGATGCGGTTCTCATGGAATGGGGTGCGTGCGTCAATCGATATACGGCCCCGATGATCCGCACCGGAGTGGTTGGAGACTTTGCTGACAGTTTGTGGGGCGACATGTATGTCGCCTGCCTTGTCGCTGTCGAGCGCACAATTGCACGTATGAGACCGGGGGCCTCCACGCTGTCGATTGCGGAGGAAGCCTCCAAGTCATTACTGGATCTACCGACTCAAGTTTTTTCTGACGGCAACCGCGGATACTCGGTGGGACTTGGATTTGAGCCTGATTGGGCTGATGTGCCGGGTTTACAGCTGGCAACCCGCGGATGGCGTAGTACGGAGTCAATCGAAACATACCCCGTGCTTCAACCGGGACACGTGTTTCATGTGCGGGCCGTGGCACGTGATATCGGTCGCGCCGGGGTGGGTGTGAGTGAAACGGTTGTAGTTACCGATGCTGGTTGTGAAGTGCTGACAAAGCGAGATCGTGAACTCGTTAGGGCCTGCTGATCTGAAGCACGTTGAGTCGATCGAGGGCTGTCTCATGTAGTGAACAGTGTGCTGGGATGATCTTGCTCATCAACGGTTCAACACCTAAGATCGTTTCGGAGTCTGGAAATCCTACGGATGAGAAGAAGGGCAAAGATCACCGATGCAGGTCGTGCATTATCTCAATCAATTCTTCGCCGGCATCGGTGGAGAGGAAGCTGCGAACCACGAACTCAGTCTGAGCGCACATCCTGAAGGCGCCGCACGTGCTCTTGTGAACCTAATGGGTGATACGGCTGTACTAAAGGCGACCATCATCTGTGGTGACAACACCTTTAGCGAACGAACTGGTGAAGTAAGTGAAGCACTTCGTCAGATGCTGAAGGATCTACGCCCTGACGTCGTGGTTGCTGGTCCTGCCTTTGGGTCCGGCCGCTATGGCCTGGCCTGTAGCCACGTGAGTCAAGTGGCTTCCAAGCTTGATATTCCGACTGTCACGGGCATGCACCCCGAGAATCCGGGTTTGAACATGTACCGCAGCGGTGTCCTTGCTGTACGAACTGAAGAAACGGCAGCCGACATGACGCGGGCGCTTAGTGCGATGTGGAAACTGGCGTACAAGATTGGCACTGGCGAGGGCAGGGGGCCGGCTGAGATGGATGGCTATATCCCAACCCGAGAGCGTCGGCCTTGGATGCGTCAACGTCCGGGTAGCCAGAGAGCTACCAATATGCTCATGGCCAAATTGCGAGGTGAGCCTTTCGAGACGGAGATCCCCTACCGAACGCCTGAGGAAGTTACACCGGCTCCACCGGTGACGAGCGTTGCTAGCGCCACGATTGGCCTGGTCAGCAGTGGCGGGTTGATCCCGAAGGGGAATCCACATGGGGCCACTAACGGTCACTCGCAACACTATTACCGGCACTCGGTCGATGGCATTGATTCCCTTGAGCGAGTGCGGTGGGAGGCCTTTCACGGCGGCTACTTCAACGGCCTTGTCAATGAGAACCCAAATTATGTCCTGCCACTTGCGCAAGCCAGGCTGTTGGAGAGTGAAGGCAAGATCGGGAGGATTTACGAGTCAATCTTCACCACGGCCGGGACCGGCACCCCAGTGGCGCAGGCCAAGGTGCTAGGCCAGGGTATTGCCCGGGAACTGCAAGAAGGAAAGGTTGATGGCGTTCTGCTCGTCGCGACCTGAGGGACCTGTAATCGTTGCGGTGCAACGATAGCGAAGGAGATCGAGCGAATAGGTATCCCGGTGGCAATGATTTCAGCAATCCACGGGTTGCCGATGGTTACGGGTCAGAGCCGCGTGGTGCGGGGGTGTCGGATCGAACACGTCTGTGGAAATCCTGACCTAAGTGCCGATGATGATTTCTCCTATGGGGTGAAGATCACAAGTGCTGCACTGAGAGCACTGGAAACGCCTGTGACCGAACCGACGCTTTTTGACCCTGACAATGAAGCTGTGACGATCAAAACGGATGCAAGCCATGCGTCTTGAGATCGGTCGATTCCCGGTCAATGAGGTGCTGTTTGGATCGACCACGAAGTGGCGCGAAGGTGTTCTGACGGTTGATCGGGACGGAATTCTGCGCACTCTCATGTCCGAAGGCATGATTGAAAGTGTCGAACTGGAATTGGCCAAGCCCGGTGAAGCTGTTCGGTTGTGGCCAGTGCGGGACGTGGTGGAACCTATGGTGAAGGTCGACGGGCCAGGTCTGACCTACCCTGGAATGTGTGGACGTCCCGCCCAAATGGTGGGTACCGGCCGTACTCACCGGCTAACCAACCTAGCTGTTGTTGAAGTCTCGAGTGTCGGCTGGTGGGAAGGCCAAGAGTACGTATTCATGTTTCTGGATATGACTGGGCCGTGGGCTGATGTGATGCCATACGGATCCCTGGTGAATCTTGGACTGGTAGTTGAGCCCAAATCTTCGCTTCCTATCCACGAAAAGAATCAAGTGATTCACGGTGCTACGCTCACTGTCAGCGACTTGCTGGCAGAGGCGGTCAAGGATCTCGACCCTCCGGAATCAGAAGTGTTTGAGCTTTCCCAGGTCTCCAGTGCCCTGCCAAAAGTCGTGTATCTCATGGGTTTGCATTCCCCCCAAGCTATGTCGGGTTCGGCGGCGACATTTGGCAATGCGACCTATGGGCGCGGGTATCTGGATCCACCATGGCTCATTCATCCCAACGAGATCTTCGATGGGGCAGTTACTGGTCCCTACCGGACTGGTTTTGCGACCTCTTGGACAATGTCAAACAATCCCGTCCTTTTCGACCTCTATCGCAGGCACGGACACGACATAGACTTCCAAGGTGTGATCGTCGTCCGCACAGAGTGGACAACCTGGGCTGAAAAAGACCTGATTGGCAAACAGGCAGCCAAGCTTGCCAAGATGCTGGGAGCCGATGGCGCTGTAATGACGTGGGATGCCGGCGGGAATGAATTCATCGAGGTGATTCGTACTATCGAGGCTTGCGAACACATGGGTATTAAAACCGTCTTTCTTACCAGTGAGGATAATTCGTATGACGGTGCACCGACCATGCTCGAACCAATTCCTGAGGCAGACGCTATTGTCAGTACTGGATTCCTTGAGGCGGCTGTGCAGGAATTTCCTGAGACTCCAGAGATGGATCGTGTTATTGGGTTGCCTGAGATGCCTGGCGGGAGTGGTATTGATGGCCCCATGCGGGAAAAGATGATTCCTGCAACCGCTCGCATGCCCGTGCCACGTAGGTATGACGATCACTACGGATATAACAATCTAAGCGCAATTGACTATTGAGCACGAGTCAGCCACAGCCCGTTATTAAGGCCGCCCGGTTCTTTTTGGCGCACACGCCGGGCTTGGTTCGATATGGATCAAAGCCGGTACGGGAACTCCAAAAAGATGCGGCTCTTGAGGGGCAGCTTGCGGCTTCTCTTCGGAGTTTCGAGGATGTGGCTCGATACCCGCCGCACCGTGCTTTGTTGGGGAGTCTGACGCCGGAGCGTCTTTGGGATCAGGAGCGACCGTATTACCGTCATCTTGATGGTGAGGCTCAACAAGGCCATCCCCACGGCCAGATTGTTTCCGGAGATGAATTCTTTGGCCTGCTAAAGGTTTCCGATCGCTTTGATTTAGTGTGGCTCGAGGAGCTGTTTGCAGTCCGGATTAGAGAGGCTTTAGAGGGCAATCCGCTGGTGACACTTGCTGATTTAACCTGCTTGGAGTCTGGCCACCCACGCAAGGTAGTTGAACAGCAGGTGGCAGAAGGGACCGCGTTGCCCCTTCTTCGACCCGACGGTGACCTCATCGGCTGTATTAGCCGAGATCACGATCAAGACGAGAGCCTGAGCGCGGCCGTATTGCTGGAGAATCTTGCCTGCAAGACGACTGGAGCTTTTGCTATGCGGTCACTTCTTCGGGATTCCGGGGAAGATCCCGCGACGATAGGTTACGTGCTGAACAGTGGCGAGGAAGCCGTGGGTGAACGGTACCAGCGAGGTGGAGGCAACCTAGCGAAAGCCATGGCGGAAATGTGTGGCTGTGACAGGGCCACGGGGTCGGATACGAAGGCCTTTTGCTGCGGCCCGGTACATGCGGTGATGCTGGGTGCGGCACTCATTGCGGCAGGTGTTGAATCCAAGGTTGTCGTGGTTGGTGGAGCTTCACTGGCCAAGCTTGGCATGAAATTCCAGGGTCACCTTAAGCACGAGATGCCTGTTCTGGAAGACGTCCTGGTAGGCGTCGCCATGCTTCTTGACGCCGATGATGGTGTATCGCCCGTCCTGCGTATGGACGCCATTGGGAAACACCCAGTGGCAGCTGGCTCGTCACAACAGGCGATACTGGAGCATCTCGTAGCGGACCCGCTGGCCAGAGCGGGTTTGCAGTTTTCAGACATCGATCGCTTTGCCACGGAACTTCATGATCCCGACATTACCGAGCCCTCGGGGAGCGGAGATGTTGCCATGCGTAACTATCGTCTGCTTGCCGGCCTGGCGACTATACGTGGCGAGATTGACCGGAGTGACCGGGATGAGTTTGTCCGGGCTCGTGGCCTACCTGGCTTTTCTCCTACGCAAGGGCATATTGCGTCTGCTATCCCGTACATGGCGCACGCAATCGAGGGGATGAAAAACGGTGATCTGAGACGTGCGATGTTCCTCGCGAAAGGGAGTCTTTTTCTCGGCCGGATGACCCAACTGTCTGATGGTCTTTCGCTTATATTAGAATCTAACCCTGCTCAGCATTTCTAACGGTCGGCAGAAAGAACAAGGATCGGCACATGGACCTTCGTGGCAAAAAGATCATCGAGCTGGGCGAACGAGACGGGGTGCCCGGCACGGCCATTGGCGCATGTGCGCGCAGCGTGGGCGCTGAAGTGATCCTCGAGCTCACCCACTGCTTTATCTGAACAGCCTCAGGCGGACTTGACCTGGACGGTCAGGCAGAGATTCAGAGAACACTAGAACAGGTGGGCCGCGACGATGTGGTGGTGCTCTTGGGAACGCCAACACCAGAAAGCAGCACCTTGTATGCCGAAACTATGACAACCGGTGATCCGACATGGGCGGGCCCTCTCGCCGGATCAAATCTCAACCTGCCGGTGTACCACATCACTGAGAATCAAATTTCCCAACAGGTTGACCCTTCCGTCTATGCGGCGGAGGTCGGGCTTGCTGAAATGGCGCTGGACGTTGAGGACATTGCGGAAGCCGTGCAGGACGTGCGTGCTAGGAGGACGTAACTGCACTCACCTGGTGAGCAGCACTGGTGCCCGTTATCGATCTGTTGGATTGGGGTGGCCGCTGGTCATAAACTTCTAGTCAGGAACAATTCCAGTAAAACGAATGATCTGGGGGAAACACGTGAGCACACGAAAGCTGGCCGGTCTGTTCTTGACGATTGGACCTATAGGCGTGTTTCTCATATGGGGAATCCTGCAAGGGGCAGTCCTTGGGGCTCCTAACCCCGACCCAGAGGCTCCGACGCTTTCAGCGACTACGTATCTCCAGGCAAATCTTGATAATCAGGTTGCGTTTAATCTTCTAGGTATTCTCGGCGGCCTTTCGTTCTTTGCACTCTTGGTTGGCTTTGGAATGCTCGCACTTGAAGTCCGCAGTGGCGGTGGGGCCGGAGCGGGCTGTGCGGGGGCGGCAGCCCTCATGTTCCCATCGGTCTTGGCGATCGGTGTTGCTAACTGGGGTCTGGAGAAAACCGCGGTTGATCTGGCGGTCAAAGAGGGCATCGAAGCTGGCGTGCCGATGCAGGTCATCGCTAATGGGATCGGTGGTGGGATCGGTGTTCTCTGGGGCGTGGGATTACTGCTCCTAGGTGTAGCGATCGGGCTTCAGAAAACGGTGTCGGCTGTCTTGGGGTGGCTGTTAGCTGTTGTCGGGGCGTTGCTGTTCGTGACGGCTTTTTTAGACACCAACTCTCCCGTAAGTTTTGTTGTGTGGATTGGCTTAACCCTTGTCACCGTTGCGGTTGGTGTGTCAGCTCTTCGGACACCGAAGGCCAACTAGCCAGAATCCTTCATCAGTAAGACCGTCGTGTAACGGCGACGGATTGCTGGGGATGCCTTTGATGGCTAGCTAACGCTAGCTTCAAGTCGGTTTGTTGCGGTCGTCAAGATACTGGCTGTAAATGGATCTGAGTCGTGGAACTATTCGATTGGCCCAACTTCGCATCGTAGGCTAGATCCTGACCCTTATAGGTGGTGGATCACATGCATCGCGGCGGCATGAACGATCAGGCTGAGTTTACGGTGGCTCGCGCAAACGAAGCATTTTTCAACGCGCTCCGTGTGTTCCGTCTTGTGTGGACGACAAGTCCCGGGCTCACAGGTCTGCTGCTTGGATTTACTGTCGCCAGTGCTTTTGCCCCTGCGGCGACGGCATACCTGTTAGGCGCGGTCCTGACGGCTGTCGATGATGCTCTGCGTGCCGGTGGAGGATCATTCGATCGTGTTGCGCTGCTGGTAGGGATTCAGGCAGCCGTGGTTCTCGCGTCGTTCCTGCTTCGCGCCGGACGTGGAGCTGTCAGCTCGATACTTGGTGATCTCTTTAGCAACCGGACAAATCTCATGATCCTCGAGAAATCCGAACAGTTAGATATCTCCTATTTCGAGAATTCGGATTTCTATGACCGGTTGGAAAACGCACAACGTGAAGCCCGTGAGGGCCCCATGCAAATCGTCTCGGAATCTTTTGGTGTGGTGCAACAGTCAATAGCTTTGTTAACGCTGGCGGCGGTTCTTTTTTCGATTTCGTGGTGGATTGTCATGGTGGTGCTCGTGACTACCACGCCAGCGCTTCTTGTGGAGATCAAGTATGGGCGAGAGCGTTTTCGACTCCAGACATGGCGCTCGCCTGAAGTTCGGAAGCTTGGGTATTTCAGATGGCTGATCACCAATGATGATTACATCAAGGAGCTCAGAATCTTTGGTCTTGGCCGACACTTAATCCGGATATACCGGCAAACATTCGAAAAGTTCTTTCGAGAAAACCGAAGCCTTACGCTTCGGAGCAGCCGTGCAACCGCGTTACTGCAAGGTATGGGAGCTGTGTCGAGCGCGGGTGTCTTTACCTTTGTGGCGTACCAGGTTGTTCAAGGCTTTCTTCGCATTGGAGCGCTGGGAACTTATTACGTGGCGTATCAACAGACCGTTGATGCGAGCAACCAACTCTTACAGGGCGTAACCCGCATTTATGAACGAGGGTTGTTCGTAAACAATTTTTTCGAGTTTCTGGAATTCCAGCCCCGTATCCAGGCTCGCACAGGAGGTAAACGCCTTAATCGACCCCTGTCCAAAGGCCTCGAGTTTCGAAATGTGACCTTCAGTTACCCAGGAACCGAAGACCCTGTCTTACGAGACGTCTCATTTACGATTGCTCCGGGCGAATCCGTGGCGCTTGTCGGGGCTAATGGCGCGGGCAAGACCACTTTGGTGAAACTCATTTCTCGCTTCTATGATGCGGACGCTGGCCAGATCCTGATCGATGGGCTCGATATTCGCGACTATGACGTCGATGACCTAAGGACGCAAATTGGTGTAATTTTTCAGGATTATGGGAAGTATCAGGAGACGGCCCAGACCAACATCGGATATGGATCGTTGCCTGATATCGAGGATCTGACTCGAGTCGAACGTGCGGCGGCGCGTAGCGGGGCGGCAGATGTCATTACCGGTCTTCCCAAGGGTTACGCCACCCAATTAGGTCGATGGTTCCGTGGAGGCGTAAACCTTTCAATTGGCCAGTGGCAAAAAATCGCGCTGGCGCGGGGCTTTATGCGGGATGCCCAGATGTTGGTTCTCGACGAACCAACGTCGTCACTCGACGTGCAAAGTGAGCATGAGGTTTTTGAGCAATTTCGTGCGCTGGCTGAAGACAAGATGGCGATCCTAATCTCGCATCGCTTTACAACGGTCCGAATGGCTGACCAGATCCTTGTGCTTGATGAGGGCCGCGTGATTGAGCATGGCACCCATCAAGATCTCATCGAGCTCGGAGGGCAGTACGCGCACTTGTTTGAAATGCAGGCGCGGGCCTATCGGTGAAGATTTGTCCTGCGCCGGCGAGCGTTAGCCTTGCAGCATGCCGGCTTGTTCGAGCCAGCCTCTGATGGTTGCCCGTTCCTCGTCGTCCATGGCGATCACCGGCGGCCGCGTGATGGCGTTCGGAAGCCGACCAAGCATCACCATGGCTTCTTTCATTCGTGCGTGGGCGGTGGCAGATGGTTCGCCGAGGCGGTAGACGGCTTGAGTCAGCGGAAATATACGATCTTGGACATTACGGGCTTCCGGGTAGTTACCGCTAAGGCAGGCTTTCACGAGCGCGGTGATGAGTTCAGGCACGAAGCCAGCGAAGCCGACCAAGCCTCCATCAGCTCCGACGAGCAGAGTTGCCATTAGATATTCGTCGTGACAGCTGAGAATCGCGACGTCTGGAGCTTCTCGCCGCATAGCCCTGACGTTGAACTCGTAGCGGGCGAGGTCCCGATCGCCGTTTTTTACGGCCACAACCTCATCGAGGGTGCAAATCTTTAGCAATTCCTCGGTGTAGTAGTGTGCTTTTGTCCACAACGGATACTGGTGCACGATGATGTCAAGGTCAGTCGAAGCGGCAATGTCCTTAAAGTAGTGGTACGCGGCATCGGGTTGTCGGCCGAAACGCAACCACATGTGAGGTGGCATCACGAGGATTCCCGTGGCGCCAGCATCTTGGGCGTGCTCTGCTAGGCGAACGGCTTCCGCGGTTCCTTCCGCGGTGATACCACTGACGACTGGGACGACACCATTGGCGGCTTCAGCCATGACGCGCGTTACATGGGCTCGTTCTTCGGGCAACAGGGATCCGCATTCACCCGTGTGGCCATTACACACGAGGCCTCGGATGCCGTCGTGGCCGCAGAGCCATTGTGTATAGCGGGTAAGTTCGACCTCATCGATAGAGAGGTCTTGTTTGAAAGGGCACAGGGTGGCCGGTAGTACACCGTGCCAATGTGAGCCTCGACCAGTCATACAGCCTCCGTGCATCTACCGTATCTCGAGCTTAGCGTAAGATACCCGGGAACCACCGACCTGTGAGATATCCGATGTCATCAACCGTGTACACCATGGAGATGCGGAGTCACTCAACCCAGACAGGGTTGGTGGCGCAAGCGCTTCGATTATTTGAGGCTTCCGGTTACGACGACCTGATCAATCCTGGCGATATCGTGGCGGTCAAGATCCATTGTGGCGAATGGAATAACACGGCCTATCTGCGTCCGGTGTACGCCCGTGCGATTTGCGATCGGATCAAAGAACTTGGCGGTAAGCCATTTGTATGTGACACCACCACGCTGACATACAGTCCGACCTCTGACCGAGTCACTGCGCCGGATCTGATCCGAGTGGCTGAGCGCAATGGGTTTAGCTCGGCAACTCTAGGGGCGCCTTTCATTGCTGCGGACGGGTTCAATGGCACAGATGATGTTCATGTGGATTTGCCAGAAGGCTACATTCTTCAGGAGGCCTACGTGGCGAAGGCGCTCGCCTTGGCAGATTCGGCCATTGTGCTTACGCACTTTAAGGGCCATCCCTTGGGCATGGTGGGTGGTTCCATCAAGAACCTCGGGATTGGTGGACAGTCAAAACGAGGTAAGTACAACGTGCATATGGGTAGGCATCCCACGTACGGTCTTCCAGCGACGGTGATTGAACATCCCGAACACGTGAACGACGCTGTGCTAGACGCCATTCCTGACTTGTGCCCCTACGGTGCTCTTGGACGCAACAACGGCACGTATCAATGGCATCGCGATAGGTGCAGGGGTTGCCTTGGTTGCTTTGGTTTGTTGGTGAGTAACGGTGTGTGGGAAACCCCTCTTAGGTATTACGCGGCGAATCAGGCGGCGATGGCCGATGGTGCGCTAGCCGTTGTCAAAGCTTTGAAAGGTAAGGTCGGGTTCCTTAACTTTGCCATTGATGTTTCGCCACGTTGTGATTGCGTGGATCACGCAGATACCGCACTGGTCCCTCATGTAGGTATTTTTGCTGGCCGAGATCCTGTGGCACTTGACCAGGCGTGCCTTGATGCCGTGGTGGCTTCACAGGGCACTCCTGGGTCTGCTGCTGAAGATTGGGGTGTGATGGAAGCTGGCGACCATAAGTTTGCGCATGCATCAGGTGTTTCGCCGGACGTGATTGGAATGAGCGAGGAGATCCAAATCAAAACCGCGGTAAAAAATGGGCTGGGTAGCTCGGAGTACGAGTTGGTCGAGGTTGAACCCCACGACACCAACCATGCTTATCTTGACCCGATGGACCGTCGGACGATTGGACTCAAGTATGGCCCGTTATACCAACGCGAGAATCCCTTCCCAGACGAATGGCACAACGGAATGGGTTTTGATCGAAAGACCGAAATAGACATTGAAGCGGTGATGTAAAGGGGACTCTATGAGTCGTGCTGAGGAACAGGTGATCGAAGCTCAAAAATTGATTACTGCGTTGCTTCCACATCATTCAGGAGATATGGCTGAGCGCCTGCAAACGGTCATTGCGGCCCTGGAAGAGGTTCAAAGTCACGTGTTTATCAAGGGTGCGCTCGCGGTACCGTTCACGGCAGCTGTTTCCCGGGCGGCCACAGCAGCGAGCGCAGCATACGGTGGCGGGTGCTCATCCGATTTGGGCCCGCTGGAAGCTTTGGAAACGGCCGTGATAAAGCTCCAAGGGAAGACCACGGGAACCGGGGGGATTGCGATTACGTAATGGTGCTGTTGTCAGCAAAGTAGTGGCTACGTGAGCATCCTTGTGACCGGGGGAGCTGGCCGTCTTGGGACGCAAGTTTCTCGCATGCTGGCATCTTCAGGTGCTGAGGTTCGGGCTTTCGACCTTCCCCAGGCGGATTTCACGCACGTGGAAGGGGTCGAAGGTGTAACGGTGGTCAAAGGCGATCTCACAAAACCATCTGATCTTCAAGACGTGATGGCTGATGTGGAGACCGTGGTCCACCTGGCGGCCATTCTTCCTCCACACTCTGAAACGAATCGTGAGCAAACGTTCCGTGTGAATGTGGAGGGTACGGAAACCCTGTTGCATGCTGTCCGACGACATGGGTCTGATCCGCACCTTGTATTTGCGTCATCCGTTGTCGTGTATGGGGCCTGCGATCAGTCAGATGCCATCGTCTCGACGAGTCACACGATAAGCCCGTCGACCATATATGCTGAGAGTAAGGTTGCCGCAGAACGTGTCGTCAGGGACCTGATGCCGTCAGCAACAATTGCTCGGATCTCAGGTGTCGCTGTGGCCGCAGTTCTTGAGCCACCCGAACCCTGGCCCTTCACAAGCGAGCAACGCATGGAATTTGTCCTCGCTGATGATGTTGCCGACGCCATTGTTCGACTTGCAGGCCTTTCTAAACCTGCAGGCCATGTGGTGCATGTGTCTGGTGGAAAAAGTTGGCGGATCACGGGACAACGGTATGCCGGAGATTACCTGGAGGCACTTGGACTTCCGGTGGACATTGCGTCCTACCTCGAAAACTCTCAAGCCTTTGCCTGGTATGAACCGACGCCACTCTTATACGAACTTGGTTATGAGCCAACCACCTACTCGGACTATATGGAACGTGTGTGTTTATCCGTAAAAGCGTTCATGGCGGACGCTGAGGGCTAGATCAATGCCGGCCCATCTCATCGAAATTGAAGACCTTCCATTCGTCCCATCATGGTTTCGTGACCTAGGCACCGATTGGGTCCGATTCACCTCTGAGCGATTGGGGCTATACCGCTCTGCAGCAACCCGCATGGCCAGATTCCTCAAGGATTTGGATAGTCGTCATGTTGTTGATTTGTGTTCTGGGTCTGGTGGCGGTTGGTTATCGCTGTTGCCGCAACTGGATGACCTTGGCGTTGGCAGTGTTCGTATAACCCTCTCTGATAAATACCCAAACCTCCGAGCTGCGAACTACTTGGCTCGAGAGTCTGGGGGTCGCCTTCAATATTCCGAGGAGGCATCCGACGTTGTTCGGGGTGCTGCCGACGGTGCAGATGCGTACACCATGATGCTTGCCTTCCATCATTTTCCTGAGAACGTCGCCGTGCAAGTGCTGACCGGATTGACGATGAAGGGTCGGCCTATCGCCATATTTGATATCTGGGGTCCAGGTGTTCTTCAACGGGTTCCCCGGACAATTGGCTACTTGCTACTTCCGGTGGCTCTCATTCTCAACATTGTTGTTCCTCTCCTGGTGCTCATCGACACACCCAGGGTGCGTCCGTTTCGGTGGTCCAGGCTCCTCTTTACCTATCTGCTGCCGTTCATACCTCTCTATATTTGGTGGGACGCGACAGTTTCAATTCTTCGTGCATATGACCAGGATGGACTTCGCCGCATCGTGCGCCAGGCTGATCCTGCAGAGTCATTTGAGTGGCAGGTGGGCCTGACCAGTGGGCCAGGCCCGAAGGCGCTTTCATACGTAATCGGCGTTCCCAGATGAGGGGCTTATGAAACTCGGATTCAGTACGTGGGGAATGGCTACGGTAGACATTGAGGATGCAATCCCCGCGTTAGCAAAAATCGGATACCAAGGTGTTGAATTGGCCGTGGCTGAGCGATTCCCTACCAAGCTAGAGTCCCTCGATGCAAAGCGGCGAACCCTTATACGATCGCTTTATGCAACCTATGGACTAGAGTTGCCCGCAATTGCCGCTCATTCTTCCCTCCTGCTAAATCAAAGGGACGCTCAACAGCAGAGCATGAACAGGATCCAGGGATCCATGGAACTGGCACTGGATATTGGGGGGAATGCCCCGCATGTTGTCATCACTACGGTAGGTGGTGAGTCAGGCACATGGGCGTCGATCCGTGACGTGCTGGTAGATCGAGTAGGTGATTTGGCGCGCCTGGCCGAAGAATCAGGGACCCTCCTGGCAATCGAGCCTCACGTGGGCCAGGCCTTGCACACTCCTGAACAGATGCTAGAGCTACTAGAAAAGGTTTCCTCGTCTGCCTTAAAGGTGAATTTCGATAACAGCCATTTCTTGGCGCAGGGAATTCCAGTTGAAGCATGTGTGTCGATGCTCGGGGCGCACGCTGTAAACACGCACCTCAAGGGCGTGGACGGAGTTGAGCCGAATTTCCAGTTCTTAACACCCGGCGAAGACAACTATGACTACGCGTATGAATTTGGGTTGATGGCGGCTACTGGTTACAACGGCTACCAAACCGTTGAGATCTCCATGCAGGTGCAGGCTCGCCCTGACTACGATCCATTTCAGCACGCCGCCTTGGCTTTCGAACGGCTGTCATCGAGTATCCCGATGACAGGGAACGTCTAGACCGGGATTACGGCAGGCCGGCTGAATACTTGCGGGCGTTACGGAAAGCTAAGCGCGTCTCCAGGCTTCATGGGCAACAGTCGGGTTCTGGGAGTGAGCTGGCCTATTCGGTCTTTCAGGTCGTTGAGGTCAGCAGCCTGATTGGGGAAGGTGTCGTAGTGGCAGGGGATCACCGCTTGTGGCCGCATTAAGGCGGCCGCCACGGAAGCTTCTTTCACACCCATGGTGTACTTGCCACCGACGGGCATGATGACGAGGTCCGGGGCATACATCTGGCTAATCAACGCCATGTCTCCAAACACTCCTGTGTCCGCAGTGTCATAAATCACCGGGCCATCCTGAACTGTCAGAACAAATCCGCAGACACTTCCATCGGGCTCCGCATAGATTGTTCCGTCTTTATACGCATCGCCATGTAGCCCCGTGGAATGGTCAGCCCGAACCATCGTGTACGTGACTGACCCGAGTACGACAGAGCCCCCTATATTCAGGGGGATTGAGTCGGTGTCGTACCCGATCCCATGCGTTGAGGCATAGCCGGCAATTTCCGGGCTCGCAATAAGTGTCGCCCCGGTCTTTTTTACGAGTGCGATTGCATCACCTAGATGGTCGACATGCCCGTGCGAAACGCAGACCACGTCCGCCCGATCAATGTCAGCAATGGACACAGCACACGACGGGTTGTCATCAAGCCACGGATCGAAGTAGATCACCTCATTGCTGGCAGTCGTGAATCGAAACGAAGCATGTCCAAGGAACGAAACGTCTACGGATTGCATGAACACTGCTCCTGGCTATCTACGTTGTAACAATTGGAGTCTTAAGTATGTCAGTAATTGTGCAGCGATTCTAAGGTGCTCAGGGAAGGGGTGCGGATATCAACGTGCATGGTTCATCGAACTTCTACCCATCGACTGCCGGTATGCGACCACCTCTTCCACACTGACGGTCGGGAAATCGTGTTTATCTGCGAATCGCTGGAGGTCTAAGCCACGGGTCATGTTTCCATCAGGCCCCATTAATTCACAGATCACTGCTGCGGGCGTACAGCCGGCAAGACGAGCCAAATCCACACCCATTTCGGTCTGGCCTCGTCTACCCAATACGCCGTTGTCGTGGGCGCGTAGCGGAAAGATATGGCCGGGACGGGCCAGGTCTAACGGTTTTGTTTCAGAAGCAACAAGTGCCCGAATGGTAAGGGCTCGATCGAAGGATGAAATTCCTGTGGTGGCTCCATCAATAACGTCGACAGAGACGGTAAAGGCGGTCTGAAGTAACGCTGTGTTCTGATCGATCGGCACCATCAAGTCAATGCCCAGGTCGTCCAGGCGATCACCGGTCATTGCAACGCAGATTAATCCACCGCCGGTGTGAGCCATAAACGTCAGGGCGTCAGGTGTGACAAAGTCAGCCGCGATAACAAGGTCAGCCTCGTCTTCTCGGTCCTTGTCATCAACAGCGAGGATCATGCGTCCCTGCGCCAGTGATTCAATCGCACGAAGGACAGCAGGTGTCCTCACAGGCATGGCCACCACAGCCACTTAGATGGTGAACATAAGTTCGTCACGCGTGCAAAGTTGTTTTCAGCATCAACGGGCAAAATAATTATCGCAGTTTCCGGTCAAATATGTTTACCATATAACCAATGCTGGAGCTGCAATACACCAGCGGGTTCGCGGACAAAAGCTTTCTGCATCAGTCATAGTGAACCATTCCTGAATATCCGCGAATCTACGTTGCGCCCTGAATTGCCACGGCGTTTGTTTGTCGCCGTTGCATGCGACTGGGAGTTTCATGTCAGTTACTTTTGCCCAATTGGGCGTTTCGGCACGCATTTGTCGTGCTCTGGAACGGGACGGTATTTCTGTCCCGTTTGAAATCCAAGCCGCCACCATTGCCGATGGACTCGATGGCCGCGATGTCTGCGGTCGCGCACCGACTGGTTCTGGTAAGACGATTGCGTTTGGTGTGCCCTTGGTTAGCAACCTTGAACGAGCCACCTCCAAACATCCTCGCGCTCTTGTCTTGGCGCCGACACGCGAACTCGCCGAACAAATCATGATTGTCCTACGGTCCTTTGCTGGGGATGTGCGTGTGGGTGCTGTATACGGCGGGGTCGGGTATGGCCCGCAGTACAAAATGCTTCAGCAAGGAATTGAAGTTCTGGTGGCCTGCCCTGGGCGTCTCGAGGACCTTATTGAGCAGGGCAGGGTCGATCTTTCGGCTGTAACGCGTGTCGTCCTCGACGAAGCTGACCGAATGGTGGATATGGGGTTCATGCCTGCTGTGAAGCGTCTGCTAGACCAAACATCAAGGCAGCGACAAACCTTCCTGTTTTCAGCGACGTTGGACCACGAAGTTGCCCAGTTTACTAAGGCTTACCAACGAGATCCTGTGCAGCACTCCATAGGTAGTGAGTCGCCCGACGTAACGGCCGCGCGCCACTTCTTTTGGTCGGTACCAAGAAAGGATCGGATGGGGGTTACGGCAGATGTCTTGAAAAGTGTCTCTCCGGCTCTGGTCTTCTGTAGAACACGCCATGGGGCAAATAGACTCGCGCAGCAACTGAGCCGTTTCGACATAAGGGTTGCGACCATCCATGGCAACCGAACTCAGAATCAACGAGCGCGAGCTCTTGATGAATTTGCTTCTGGCCGTGTACAAGCCCTGGTGGCCACAGACGTCGCTGCCCGAGGGATTCATGTCGATGCTGTCGCCGTGGTCTTGCACTACGATCCCCCCGTGGACGCCAAGACCTATGTGCATCGATCTGGACGAACGGCCCGAGCTGGCCGCGAGGGACTCGTGGTTTCCCTCATACAGCCTGAAGGGATTCGTGATGCGCGCAAGTTAGATCGCGACGTGGGCATTAATGGTTCTTTTTCACGCCCGAACATAGGCGCCTTGAATGGAGCTTCATCAGAACAAGAGGCTTCGATAGTTAACAAACTTGAAGGCGATGCGGATGGATCTTTTGCAAGGACTAATGGCCGCCCTTCTTCAGAAAGACGGATGCGCCGAGGTGGACGACGGTTCAGGCGATCCTCCGAGCAAGGTCCAAAGTCCGAGCAGCCAGACACGGCAACGTCTCATACAGGCTCTACCCAAGATCATGGCGTCCGACCCAACCGAAAATCCCGGCGGGCGCATCTACAGTGGCGGCCTAGCGCCTGACAGATAGTTCCGGAGTTGTGCTCTGGTCAGCCGTGCTGCGCATGGGTACCATTCTCGGCGCCGAAACCCAGGATTTTTCGGAGAAATCAGATGTCCACTGAGCTGAAGACACTGACGGCAGCTAACGATGCGCTCGATGATCCGGTTGAACTTCGAGCGCGTATGAAAAGCGACGGTTATCTCTTCATTAAGAGACTCTTCGATCCTGATGCAGTTCTGGCGTTACGCAAGGAAATGCTCACGGTGATCCAGAATGGTGGATGGTTGGTGGCCGATACAGACCCCATGGATGGTATCGCCGACGTGTCAAGGAAATGCACCGAAGGCGATCCGGGTTACACCGACGTCTACCACCAGGTGTATAGCCTGCAGTCCTTCCATGAAGCTGGTCATTGGCCCGCCGCACTTGATGTAATGGGAAGGATTGTTAACGGGCCTGTTTTTCCACATCCGACAAAAATTGCACGCATTTGGTTTCCTCAATTCACCGAGCACACGACCCCCGTCCACCAGGACTTCGTTCATTTCCAGGGAAGCTTTGACACCTATACGTGTTGGGCCCCTGTGGGTGAGTGCCCGATTGAACTCGGTGGATTAGCTGTGCTTCCACAATCTCATCGTGTGGGCAAAGTTCTGGACCATAAGTTTTCGCTCGGCGCCGGGTCTTTGGTGGTGGAAGGGACTGAGGAGAATGGGGACTGGCATTCGATAGATTATGAGCCTGGTGATGCGTTGCTTTTTCATAGCCTGACGTTACACCGGGCCTTGCCAAATGTTACCGAGGATCGTCTTCGGGTCTCTCTTGATAACCGATACCAGTCAGACCTCGACCCGGTAGCTGAGCATATGTTGCAACCTCACTTGCAAGGCGATCCTCCTATAGTGAGTTGGGACGAGATCTATGCTGCATGGACAGATACGGCGCTTCAGAATTATTGGCTCGATCGTGATGGACCGGTGACACCCAGGGACAACACCTATGGTGAGCAAGGATTTGCTGACATGGTCGATAGGGCGCGACAGGGTGAAGCACACGCCCTACTACAGTTGCAACGTATCGTGAACAATAGTCCCAACTCAGAACGTGGCCTGGAGGCGACACGTGTCCTGCAGGAAACGCCGTAAAGCCTCACCCGGGGCCAACGTCCGGCAATTCGTTAAGCATAGGTGGGATGGTTCGGAATATCCGATGGGTATTTTAGGGCCAATCCGTTAGCAGTATTCCCCTGAAGGTCGGGCGCCAGCCCCCAATAAACCGCCGGTTAAGTCACCCCTGAACTTGACCCCAGTCGAACAGCACCCCAAGCCAACCCTCTGGCCCCTTCGAAATCATGGCGTAAATCTCTGAGGCTTTCGTGTACGGAACGTCATGACTGATCAAGTGGTCAACCTTAAGGCGTCCCCGGGCAATCATGTTGAGGATGTAGGACCGGTTAGCTGACCGCGTCCATTGAAATCTATGGTACGGGGCGACCGGATAGTCCTTCTGGTAGTTACCGATGAGATTCAGCTCATGTCGGAGGATTTCGTCTTGCAGGTTCAGCGCAACCGTTCCAGGCGGACTTCCCGTCAGGCATACGGTGCCACCTCTGGCTGCGGACTTGAGGCTACTGGAGATAACATTAGGGTCTCGAGCAGCCATAAAAACAACCCGCGCTCCTCCATCGGTCAAATCGTGAATAGTTCTAATGGGATCCGATTCTCGGGCATTTACAGTGTGCGTTGCTCCGGAAACCCGAGCTTTTTCAAGTCGCTCGTCCAGAACATCGATAGCAATGACAGGATCTGCTCCTGCAAGAACAGCAAAAGCCGTTGTGAGTTGGCCCACAAGACCTTGGCCAAAAACAGCGACCGATTCCCCAAGGTATGGCTGGGCTCGGCGAACACCGTGAAGCGCAACATCTCCAAGCACCGCAAAGGTAGCCTGCGAGTCTGAAACGTCATCTGGGATCACGCCAAGATAGCCGTCCATGTTGGTTAGCTGATCTACGTCGACCAATGCGGCCCCCTGGTGAGGAGTGATGGTCACAACGCGATCACCAACGGAATATCCCTCAACGCCAGACCCAATTTCTTCGATCACTCCGACGCTTGTGTACCCGGTGGGCTCTGAGATTTCCCGCTGGAGTTCAAGACTATTTCGCTCTGTCCCTGCACTTACCTGGGTCTTTCGTGAACGAACCAGAACTTGACTGGGAGAGGGTTTGGATAGCCGCAGATCACCAATACCAACGCCCCCATTAGGGTCAAAGACAATCTGAGGGACTATCGACGCCATGTGCGGCGAAAAACGTAATAAATGCCGAAGGTTGTAGTAGTGACAACCACTCGGGAAATGTCACTCTTCCTTTTTCGTCGCAGATTCTGAGCTTTCCGCTACGGTTGACTTCGTGGCATCGTCGTCGTCTTCTTCACCCTCTTCGTCCTCATTACGTGCTTCTTCGCGGAACTCACGAACGCTCTTACCTAACGCGCTACCTACGCCCGCGATTCTTCCTGCACCGAACAGCGCAATCACAATAAGAAGAATAATGACAAGTTCTAGGGGTCCAATGTTTAAGGGCATTTCCTGCCTCTCTGTGGCACGAGTGATTGAATGGTCAACGAACCAGCTACGGTGTCTGATTTCATTAACCACATTGTGGCATCAAACCAACCGTGTTTGCTGCAAATCGTCGGCAAAAGTTCGACAACTGTGCAGCAAGCTCTTCGTATGACCAAAAAAGGTACGGCCAAAGGATACGTGATTGGGCTGCCTGAAATATAGATCCGATCAATCCAATCGTGCCCATTAGCCTTGCGCCTGAATAGCTCGAAACCCAAAGTCAAGTAGCGTTCTGGCATCCTCTGTGCGATCGGCGCTGCCCATCACAACGACCATTAGGCTGTGTCCATTTCGTGTAGCACTGGCAATCAGGTTTTGTCCGGCCTCGTCGGTGGTGCCTGTCTTCATGCCGGTGGCTCCGTCATACGACCAGAGAAGCTCGTTTAAATTTTTCAAGCTGTAGGACCGGTTATGTGATCGTTCAGGGATTACATAGGTTCGGGTGGATACGATCTCTGCGAGCAGCGGAAATCGATCCATGGCATCCGTTGCGAGCACTGCCGCGTCATAGGCCGTCGTGTACTGGTCTTCGGCGTCAAATCCTGCAGGATTAACAAAGCGCGTGTCGTTAAGGCCCAAGCGCTCAACAAGTATTTTCATTTTGTGCACGACGTGGGCGTGATCACCAGTCCCAGCCACGATGGCTACCGCCGCGTCATTTCCGGATGGCAACAGGAGCGCGTACAACAGGTCTCGCAAGGACAGAGACTCCCCAGGAACCAGGCCAATTCTTGGGCTTGGTTGTGCGAGGACATCTTCGGGAACCTTTATCTGTTCATCCGAGTTAGCGTATTCAAGGGCTGTTACCGCCAAGGCAATCTTGGCGAAACTGGCGGGAGCTCGGCGAGCATAGGCCTCTTTTTTATACAAGACCTGTCGTTCGTCCAAATCAATCAGCATTGCTGATTGGGCAGAAATCGTTGGCGAATTCAGCGGCCTCGTGAATGGACTTTCGGTGAACGCTTGGTCCTCTTCGATGACTACACTACCCGTAGAAGAGTCATTTCCACCTAATTGGTTGATAAAGGTACCTGTGTCTGGCCGTGGCGCTTCAATCGCGGTCAGCATGCTAACGATAATGAGACTGCCCAGAACGGCTGCTAGACCAACGAACATGAGTTGAACAATAAGGCGAAATCTCTGTTCCCGAAGGCGGCGAGACTGATGGAGTGCAGAGCGTTCTCGAACTGGCTGCAAGTACAGAGGCTCCCGAGCCACGGAAGGTGAGATCACACCAGGTTGGTCGCCAAACAGGCCATCTTGAATCCAGGGGGTTGCGCCTATTGGCATGCGACGTCGGGACCGTCGTTTCATGAAAGAAGCATCTCTAGATAACCAGTGCAGGGGGACGCTGCCTGCAGACATGTGAGGAAAAGCAGGCCTCTATTTAGCGATGCGTCCCTGGCGGGAGGCATCGCTGCACGCGTGAGCGCTGGCAACATCGATGCATTGGGGGCTGTCATCTCGATTTAGTCGCTTCTCCGCAGGGATACCTACAGCATTCCGCGGCCTAGCCATACGCCCCCCGGCCATACGCCGCAAGAAAATTATTGTTAAGTCAGCTCGTTCGGTCAAGGAAATATTTTCTGAAGGGGAATACATGGACGAATGTAGACCTTGTTGTTGCTCGGGGAATCTTCGGGGTATGGCATGCCTGAATTAATGTGAAAATGGTTTGGCATTGCTGATTTGCACTGCGTATTCAGGTCAACTGTGGCGGAGCACTCCTAATTCAAACGTTGGGTCGACTTCTTACATATCTAAAGACGGAAAAACGACTCGTAGCGATTCTGCTTGTTGCTCTTGTGATCGGATCCTTGCTCCGAACCCTTCCGCCCACCCTGAGCAAGGTCGCTATCGACGACGGTGTGCTTGGCAAGAACTTGCCGCTTCTCTTTGTCGTTGTCGGTTTGTTCACCGCTGCGGTTATTTCCTCTAACGCCGTGATGGCAGGCCGCCTTTACGCGGCCCGATATGTGGGACAGCGAGTAATCCACGACATTCGCAATGACCTGTACCTGCACCTTAGCTCTAAATCTATGAGCTTCTTTGATCGACATCAGACTGGGGATTTGATGTCCCGGGTGACAAACGACATCAATATGATCCAGTTCTTTTTTAACATGGCTGGAACCGTCATCCTGTCGTCCATCGCGATGATTCTGTTCAATTTAATTTTTATGGTGGCGCTCGATTGGGTGCTGGCAGTTTCTTTGCTTGTGGTCATCCCATTTTTTATGGCGCTGCAATCTTTGGCGCGTCGGGTGGTTCCGTTATTTCGGCAAGCGAATGAACAAATGGGTGTGGTCAATGTTGAAATTCGTGAAGGGGTCAACGGGGTCAAGGTTATACAGGCCTTCGCACGTGAGGATCATCAAGAACGCCGTTTCGATGCTCAGAACTCAAAGCTAAGAGACCTGCGTACAAAAACAAT